>WNGG01000091.1_pt1 | contig 164719 bp, 146 predicted proteins | sample 5400661 | NCBI WGS metagenome assembly WNGG01 (sample SAMN13153372, study PRJNA577476) | soil metagenome | isolation source: 100 cm soil or saprolite under Garry oak tree replicate 1 | place: USA:California | collected 2016-06-15
GGGTGAGCCCGAGCACCGCCAGCCAGCCGGTCACCGGCCACGCCGGGGCCGGCCGGCGGCCCGCTGCCCGGCCACCCGGGTCTCTAGCGCGGCCAGCCCCGCGTCGGCCCCGGCGTCCAGCTCCGCGGCGGCCGCCCGGCAGCGGGCCACCGCCGCGGTGACCGCCTCAACGTCGCCGTCGTCTAGCAGCACGATCTTTGTCCGCCCGCGGTCGGAGTAGCTCAGCGCGGGTGCCTCGTGCAGCTGCTGGCCGTCGGCGCAGCGGCAGTTGCGCTTGCCGCAGCGGCGGCGGCGCATTACGACCGAGCCGCGCAGCAGGCGCGGCAGCGGGGGCAGCGGGGTCGGCATGACCATCCCATTCTCCTATCTGACCGTGAGTACGCGGTCAGATAGTCCTGCGGATCGCTGCCGAGATCACGTAACCGGAGCGGCGCGTCGCCAGAAGCTCAGGCCCGGGCAAGACTCACCTGGCGCTGCGGCGACTGCCCAGGAAAGTGCGAAACTTCACTTGTCCGGAAGCATCCCCAGGAAGTCGATCGTGGGCGTAGACCGCACCGGGTCATCATCCCCGTGGCGCTGGAAGAAGTGGATCAGCCAGGGCTCAGGCACTGGCGTCACCACGAGTCAGGCCCGCCACAAGCCGCTCGATCTCCCCGACAACCGCGCCGATAGAGGCGAAGTCCGCCGCTGACAAGGGCCGGTCAATGGCAACGATGAGCGCAACCTCACCGTGGGGGAAAGGCCAGCGCTGGTCGAGCACCGGCTTGGACGCCATCCTGCCGGAGGTCGGCTGCTCCGCCGCAGGCGCGTCTGCGGCTGGCGTGTCGCCCGTTGATCCGGAAGGATCGGCACCGGGGAGCGCGGCCTGCGGCTTGGCGAACAGCGTGAGCCTGCCGTCGCCGGTCGACTCGGCGAGCCCAGCTGCAGCCGCGCTTCGCGCGAACACCTCTCCGAACGAACCCTGAGAGCCAGGCGCTACCCCCAGCCTGTTCACAGCCCGCCGCCCGATGCTCTCGATCGAGATGGGCGACCCCTTCACCGACTCCTGGTACACCGCACCGAACACGGTGTTCGTGAAGGCCTCCTGCAGCGCAGCCTGCCGCTCTCCTTCGCGCTCGGGAATCGCGATCTTGCGGCCAATGCCAGTGATCTCCAGGGACTCACCGCGGCCCGATACCAGGCCGTAGTCACGCAGCGCCGCGAGCTTTGCCCTGAACGCTCCGCTATTCACGGTCGCGTGCCCCATATAACCGGCGACCTCGGCCACGGTGTGCTCCCAACCGTGCAGCGATGCTCGCGCAAGCACGGAAGCGGCTTCGCCGAGGTCGATCACCGGGAACCCCGTCGAAGGCTTCCGGCGACGCCGTCGCTCGTCGCCTCCCGGCTGGGCACCCCTCGGCTCCTCCAACGGAACCTCCTACTGATCGGACTGATCCTACTGTGCATCGGTCCGATCAGTAGATGGTAGTCAGATTGATGATATCCGCCTGCAGAAGCGGGATCTCCTGTAACTGCCGAGCCATGTCTCTACTCTCGCTCTAGCGCTTCAGGCCAGTTCTGTGATCATGCAGTTGAATCCGACCTCCTGGCCCAGTGATCGCCGCCTTCAGGGCCGTTGCTTTGATGAGTGGCTTGCGTACGGGGTGCCGTGCTCCTGGATGGTGCGGCCTGGGCTCCCACCGCGTGGGGATGATCGACCCGGTGCAGATGAGATCACCCTGGATTGCGCGTGCCTGTGAGCCGTCATTCACGAACACCCGGCAAGCAGAGCCTTCCGTTCAAGGTGCGGCCGCTCCGGCTTGGCCGGCGCCGTCGGCCATGCCGTAGTGTCGGGCTTCGGCAACCAGAACCCTGGGACATTCAGGAGCCTGAATGGACTTTGAGCTGTCGGACGAGCAGCGGCTGCTCCGCGACACGATCCGGTCGTTCGTCGATGCCGAGATCCGGCCCGTGGCCAGGGACTGGGAGGAGTCGGGCCGGTATCCGGAGGAGATCGTGACCACGATGCGGGAGATGGGCCTGTTCGGCCTGCTCGTGCCCGAGCAGTACGGCGGGATGGCGGCCGACATGGTCTCGCTCGCCGTTGTCTTCGAGGAGATCTCGCGCGGCTGGATGGGGATTGCCGGGATCATCGGCAGCCACTCGCTGTCGTGCTGGATGATCGCCAGTTTCGGGACCGAGGAGCAGAAGAGCGCGCACCTGCCGGCGCTCGCCAGCGGCGAGCGCCGGACCGGGATCGGGCTGACCGAGCCGGGTGCCGGCAGCGACCTGCAGGGCATCGCGACGACCGCGCGCCGCCGCGGCGACCACTACGTGGTGACCGGCCGCAAGACGTGGATCACCAACGCCAGGCACGCGGACCCGCTGCCCGTGCTGGTCAAGACCGACCCGTCGGCCCGGCCCGCGCACAAGGGCATGTCCGTGCTGCTCGTCGATCCCGCCTCGGCGGGCTTCGAGGTGCTGCGGGATCTGCCGAAGCTCGGCTACGGGGGTCCTGAGACCTGCGAGCTGGTGCTCGACGAGGTGCGGGTCCAGGCGGCGAGCCTGCTCGGCGGCACCGAGGGGCGCGGGCTCCAGCAGGTGCTCGCCGCGCTGGAGAAGGGCAGGATCAACATCGCCGCGCGCGCGGTCGGGGTGGCCCAGGAGGCCTACGACCAGGCACTGCGGTACGCGGGGGAACGGGAGGCCTTCGGGCAGAAGATCGCCGGGTTCCAGGCGGTGCAGCTCAAGCTGGCCGACATGGCGATGAAGCTCCAGGCCGCCCGGCTGCTGACGTACTGGGCGGCGGCGCGGGCGGACGCGGGACGCCGGGCCGACCTGGAGTCCGGCCTGGCGAAGGTGTACGCCTCTGAGGTCGCCTACGAGTGCGCCTTCACCGCGATGCAGGTGCACGGCGGGTACGGCTACTCCAAGGAGTTCACCGTTGAGCGCCTGTACCGGGACGCGCCGCTGATGGTCATCGGCGAAGGAACCAACGACATTCTCCGCACCGTCATCGCCGAGTCGCTGATCAGCGGCCGCGGCGTCCTGGGCTGACCGGTTCCGCCCCGGGTCGCGGCGCTCGTCACTATGCTCGTGCGATAGGCGCACAGACGGCGAGTCCGGCGAGCTAGCCACTGCGGCAAAGGTGCTCATAGAGTGCGGAATATGAAGAGCCGGGCAATGGCCGAGCGTCACCCGAACCCTGCCCGGCGCGCCGTCCGGGCAGCCGCCATCGGCCTGGCGAGCGGCCTGTCCGCCGCGGGGTGCTCCATCATCGGCTCGCCCAAGGCTGATACACCGACGCGGGCCAACTCGGCGCCCGCGCATCTAAGCTCGCGGCCGTCCCCGTCGGACCGCCCTTCGCCGGTCCGCCGGCATCCCAAGCCGCTCGCCGGGAAGATGGTGGGGATCGATCCCGGTCACAATGGCCTCAACCACACCGATCCGGCCTACCTGAATCACCTGATCTGGAATGGCAGGGAACGCGAGGGCTGTGACACGACGGGCACGCAGACGGCCGGCGGCTACTCGGAGGCTCTGTTCAACTTCAATGTCGCGGTCGACCTGCGGGCCGATCTGCGCCGTGACGGCGCCAAGGTCGTGCTGACCAGGCAGAACAACCACGGCCTCGGACCGTGTGTCGACCGGCGCTCGCGGATCATCAACGCCGCGCACGCCGACGTGGCCATCGACATCCATGCCGACGGCGGCCCGGCCTGGGGGCGCGGGTTCACCGTGATCGAGCCGGTTCCCGACACGTGGAACGAGCACGTGATGTCGTCCTCGCTGCACTTCGGCACCTTCGTGCACGAGGCGTTCGTCGCCCGTACTCCGCTGCGCGTCTCCGACTACTACGGGCACGACGGCTATATTCGCCGCGACGACCTGGCGGGCCTTAACCTGACCACCGTCCCCAAGGTGCTGATCGAATGCGGCAACATGCCCAACCGGGCCGATGCCGCGTTCCTGACCTCGCCGGCCGGCCAGCGGGAGATCGCCAGGGCGCTCGAGGCGGCGATCGTACGGTTCCTCACCGGCCGCTGGCCGGCCAGGAAGGCGAGCTGAGGCCGGGGCCGCTGGGGAGCCGGCGTCCCGCTTGGGCTACATGTCGTCCGGCGAGACGGTGGTCTGCCCGTACTTCGGCGCGATCTTGGTGTTCCAGATCGTGGCGAATCTGTTCTTAGCGGTGTGCGCCCGTGTCGAGAAGCCGTTCGCGGCGTTGTACGCGCTCGACTGGCTGGACACGAAGCAGCCGTGCTGCTCCTGCTGAGCCCAGGTCAGGTAGTTGTGGTCGGCCTTCAGCGAGTTGACCAGCGCCCGGGTCAGGTCCGACTTGAGCGCGGCTCCGCTGGGCAGCGCCCTGACGTCCAGTGCTTGCGCCCGGCTGTACTCGGCCTTGCGCTTCGCGGCGGAGTTCTGGATCGCCGTCACGTCGCCGGAGAACTGACTGCTCGACAGCGACTGGCAGTTGTTCCCGATATCGAGCACGGCGGTCTGCAGCATCTGGTGCGCCTGGGCCATCGACGCGAGCAGCGTGCTCACGGCGGCGGCCTGGCTCCGGCCGGTCGACGTCGGCGTCGTCGGAACCGACGGCGACCGGCTCGGCGACGGGCCGTTGTTGCTCCGGTTGAGTACCGTGACCGTCACGGCGACCGCCGCGATAGCCACGACCACCGCCCCGACGACGGCGCCGGCGAGCACGCCGCGGGATCGTGGCGGCCGCGGCGGCGGATACTGCTGCGGCCAGCCGGGGCCGCCGGGCCGGCCGGACGTCTCGTTCGGCCGGTAAGGGCCGGGCCGCCCAGGTTGCCCGGGCGCAGGCTGCTGGCCGGACGCGCCCTGGTATCCCGCCGGCATCGTCGCCGGATCGAGTGCCCCCGGCGCACCGGCCTGCCCGGTGCCCTCGCTGACCGTGGCGGCCATGGCAGGCGTCATCGGGGACTGGCTCGCGCCGTGGGCAACCTGGCCAGCCCCTGGCTGTGCCAGTTCGGTGGCCGGCCACTGCCTGGCCTGGTCGCCGGCATCGGCTACGGGTCCGGCGGCCGGACCGCCGCCTACCTCGAGCGGGCCCGGAACGAGGCCGAGCGCACGGCCAAGGTCGGCGGCGAACTGCGTACAGGTGGCGTACCGCTGCGCGGCGGTCTTGCTCATCGCCTTGCCGAGCACCCGGTCGACGGCGGCCGGCAGCCCCGGGCGCCGCGTGGTGACCGCCGGGGCCTTTTCCGACAAGTGGGAAGTGATCAGCGCGAATCCGCTCGAGCGCGGGAACGGCGGCGTTCCGCACAAAAGCTCGAATGCCGCGCACGCGAGCGAGTACTGATCGGCTCGCCCGTCAATGCCCTGGCCCTCGATCTGCTCGGGCGCGATGTAATCCAGCGTGCCGAGGAACTGGCCGGTGGAGGTCAGGTTGCTCGCGACGGTCTGCTTGCTGATCCCGAAGTCCGACAGGTACACGTGCTCTTTCGACTGGCCGGTGGCGTCGGCCTGCGGCCACGTGTCGCCGGCGCCGCGGTCGAGCAGCATGTTGGCGGGCTTGACGTCGCGGTGGATGAGGTCGTGCGCGTGGGCGGCGTCCAGCGCGGCCGCCACCTGGCCGATGATGTTCCACACCCGGGCCGGGGGCACCGCCTGGTCCCCGGCGAGCAGCGACCGGACGTCGCCCCCCTGCACGTACCGCATCGAGATGAACAGGCAGCCGCCGGCGTCTCCGGCGTCGTAGACCGGGATGATGTTCGGGTGGTCGACGGCCGCCGCCGCGCGCGACTCCCTGATGAACCTGGTGCGGAACGCGGTATCGGCGGCGAGGCCGGGCGCCAGCACCTTGAGCGCGACCCGGCGGTCAAGGCGCTCGTCGTAGGCGCGGTAGACCACTGCCATGCCGCCCTGGCCGATCTGGGTTTCCAGCCGGTATCCGGCCACCTTGTCGCCCGGGTTGACGTCGGCTCGCGCTGGCGTGGTGTCGTCGCTCACCGCACCTTCCTTCGAGCCGGGGCAAGGAATAAGGAAAAATGTCGTTGCCGAGACCGCGTTGATGAATCCTCGCACGGCGTGATAAGCCAGTCACGGACTCGATTAATTTACTCTAGCCTCTCCCGACCCCGCCAGAAATAGGACGGTTGCTCGACTTCTGGCCGGCCGGATCCCTGCTCGCTGCCTGCGCTCCGCCTTGTCCGGTCAGCCGGGTTCGTCGCGCTCGCGTACCTCCGCGGCGGAGTGCTGCGCCGTGGGGATCGGGGTCGTGTCGCCGTCGTCCGCCTCCAGCGCGAGCTCGCTCGCCAGGTCGTCCATGATCGGCGCGCCGTCGAGCCGGCCCATCAGGTCCTCCTCCGGCCACGGGGTCGCGCCGAGCGTGTCAAGCGCGGCCAGCGCCGCGTCCAGCTTCTCGTACAGGAACAGCACCGGGGCCCCGGCGGCTAGCGACACCGCGGCCCGCAGCGCGCCGGCCGGGCCGTCCGCGAACGTGACATGGACGCCAGGCCTGATCTTCCGCATCGCGGCCGCTATCAGCTCGCGCATCGCGCCGGGGGCACGGCCGCGCAGGTCGTCGTCCTCGTAGACGATCACGGTGCCGAACCAGCTGGCGATCGCCTCCGCCGACTCGGCCACCAGGTCGTCCCGCCGGTCGCCGGGCAGCGTGATCGCCGCGACCGGCTCGCCGTCCCAGACCGAGGCCACCATCTGGCCGGTGGCGTGCAGCGCGGCCGCGTTGTGCCCGTAATCGACGAGCACCGGTCCCGCGGCGGCGCTCGCCGCCGGGCCCGCGGCCACCGCGTAGACGTTCCCGCGGCCCGGGTTGACCACGCCTGGACTGAACGTGCCGAGCGCCTCCCTGATGTCCTTGACCGTCACGCCGACCGCCCGGCACGCGGCGACGGCGGCGAGCGCGTTCGCGACCACGTGCCTGGCCCGCCCGTCGAACGCGCCGGGCAGCTCGGCGAGGTTCATGACCACGCGCTGCAGGCCGCCGTCGGTCTCGATCACCTGGCCGTCGGACACCTCGTAGCAGAACCCGCCGGACCGCTTGTGCCGCTCGATCACCGCGCTGCCCGGCGTTGCGCTGAAGAACCTGATCACCGGCGAGTTCCGGCGCACGGCCGGCCGTCCGGCGATCGCCGCGGCCGCCTGGTCGGCCGCGTTCAGCACGACGGTTCCGCCATCCCGCACCGCCTCAGCGACGAGCGCCTTGACCATGGTCAGCTCCTCGAGGTCGTCGATCCCCTCGTTGCCGAGGTGATCGGCGGTGATGTTGGTGACCACCGCGACATCGGCCTTGTCGTAGCCGAGCCCGCGCCGCACGATCCCGCCCCTGGCCGTCTCGAGCACCGCGGCCTCGACGGTCGTGTCGTCGAGCACGAGCTCGGCCGACCGCGGACCAGACGCGTCGGCCTCGAGCACGCACCGGCCGCCGATGAATACGCCGTCGGTGCACGACATCCCGGTCCGCAGGCCGGCCTGGCGGAGCACGTGCGCGACCATCCTGACCGTCGTGGTCTTGCCGTTGGTCCCGGTCACCGCGACGATCGGGATCCTGGACGTCGCGCCGGGGGGATAGAGCCGGTCGACCACGGCCTCGGCGACGGCCTGCACCGCGCCTTCGGCCGGCGCCAGGTGCATGCGCAGGCCGGGGCAGGCGTTGAGCTCGATGACGGCGCCGGCTGGCCCGGGGGGACGACCTCCCTGAGCCCCCCGTGGTGCTGGCCCGGGGGGACGACCCGCCGGAGCCCCCCGTGGTGCCTGCCGCGGGCGCGCGCCGAACAGCGGCGCGCCGATGTCTTCCAGGCGCAGGTCGACGCCGCACACGTCCAGGCCCGCCACCCCGGCGGCGCGCCGGCACAGCTCGGCGACGTCGGCGTGGATCAGGCCGGTGACATCCACGCTGGTGCCGCCGGTCGACAGGTTGCCGTTCCTGCGCAGGCTCACCTGCCGCCCGATGGCCGGCACCGAGCCAGGCCGCAGGCCGCCGGCGGCCAGGTGCGCGAGCATCGCGTCGTCGACCGTGACCTTGCTGAGCGGGCGGGAGTGCCCGTGACCACGGCGGGGGTCGGCGTTGAGATCGTCGATGAGCTCGATGATCGTGCGGGCACCGTCCCCGGTCACGACCGGCGGCCTGAGCTCCGCGGCCGCGCTGACTCGCCCGTCGATCACGAGCACCCGGTAGTCATTGCCTGGCACGTAGCTCTCCACGATCACCTCGCAGGATCCCGATCCCGCCGCCGCGCGGCGGTACGCCTGCTGGGCCTCGGCCGCGGTACGCACCTGCACCGTGATGCACCTGCCGTGATTGCCGTTCCGCGGCTTGATCACGACCGGCGCGCCGATCGCGGCGAGCGCACGGACCGACTCCGCCTCGGTGCGCGCGACCACGCCGTCGGGCACCGGGATTCCCGCCCTTTTCATGAGTTGCTTGGCGAGCATCTTGTCGCAGGCGATGTCCACGCCGATGGCCGAGGTCTGCTCGGTCATCGCGGCACTGACCAGCCGCCGGTGGCAGCCGTAGCCGAGCCGCAGCATGGACAGCCCGCCGACTCTGCGGACCGGGATGTCACGGCGGCGAGCCGCCCCGGCGATGGCGGCGGTGCTCGGGCCGAGGCGCTCGCGCTCCACGGTCCTGGCGATCGCCTCGACGTCGGCGGTCACGTCGGGCCCGCGCTTCGCCAGCACCTCGCTGACCACCCTGATCGCGAGCTCGTGCAGCTCCGCCGGGACCGCCGAGTCCTCGGGCTCGTCTCTCGGGCACTCCGTCATCACGTCGTAGCGGCCGTCCGCGCCCGCCCACATTGTCCGGCCCAGGTGCACCTCGCGCCCGGCCAGCCCGGACAGCTCGAGCGCCACGTGCTCGGTGACGTGGCCGAAGTACGTGCCCCTGGCCATCGCGTCGGTGAACCCGCCGGGCCGTCCCGCGGCGCAGTGATGCTCGCGCAGCCCGGGCAGCGCCGTGACCAGCCGCTCGGCGAAGCCCGGGCAGTCGGTCGTCTCACGGCAGGTCAGCTCGTCGAGCTCGAGCCGCGCGACGCTGGCCGGCGCCGTGGTGAAAGCATTAGGGCCGCCGAGATGACGGACGTGTTCGAGCCGCACTTCCGCTCCTTCAGATCGGTGTCACCTTCAGATCACATGTCACAGTGGTGAGCCGCCTGTCTCAGTACCGCGCATGGGCCGGCCCGATGGCCGCGCCCGGCACATCAGCCCGAGCCCCGGTGCCGTCCTGACCTCCGCGGTGGATACCTCGGCTCCGTTGCCGCGCAGGATCATGGTCCGGCCGAGCGCCGTGGCGCCCGCGCTGGTGCCGGCGATCACCAGGCCTGTCCCGAGCCGCGCGGTGAGCCGCTCGTTGATCCGCGACCCGGCCAGCGTCTGCAGCCTGGCCTGCTCGTACTCGGCGAGCACCCGGCCCGGCATGCCGGTGGCCGTGGTGATCACGACGACGCGCGCATCCGCCCCGCCGCACATCTGCGCGAAGCGCCCGAGGACACCGGACCCGCAGCACCGGTCCTCGGCGCCGCCGATGATCAGCAGGCGGCCAGGAACTCCCCCGTCATCCACCGTTCAGGCCCTCGTCCCGGACCGCGGCGCGGCCCCCGAGGCGAGGTTTACCCTCCGCTACGTTGCGTCAATCAGAGGTTACTCGCTGCCGAGGACGCCGTGTGGCCGACGACCACGACGGCCGCCCGATCGCGGCCGGGAGAGCTCGTCGGGCAGTTGCAGCAGCGGGTTGGTCGCGCTGGCGACGACGTCGCTCGCGATGTCGATGACCCGCCGGCCGCGGTTCCTGGCCGCGTTCCTGAGCTGCTCGAATGCCTGCCGCGGCTGGATCCGGTGGCGTTCGGCCAGAACCCCGATGGCCTGCTCGACCCTGATCCGCGCGGTCAGCGCGTGCTCGAGCTGGCCGATCGTGGCCCGCAGCCGGCCGGTCTCGGTCGCGGGCGCGCCGGAGTTCCGGCCGGACTTGCGTTCCGTCGCGGCGGCGGGCGGCACGGGCGTCGCCGTCCCCGGCGGGTCTTTCTCGTCGGACGCCAGCTCGGCCGAGATCAGGTCGGCGAGCACCATCGCGCTGGTGAGATCGGGCACGTCCGCGCCGCCGACCCGCCAGCCGTCCTTGGTCCGGCGCACGACCGCGTCGTCGGCCTGACCGGCAGCCGGCGCGGAGTCTTCCCCCGCGTCCTGGGCAGCCTGCGAGGCCGCACTGGCCGCGGGGCGTTTCGTTGCGCCAGGGAAATCCGTCATCGCGGCACAGCCAGATCTTCCATCCGCTGCTTGACCGCGCGCGCGGACGGGTTAGTCAGGGTGCTGCCGTCGGGGAACAGCACCGTCGGGACGGTCTGGAAGCCGCCGTTGACCGTCATCACGTACTCGGCGGCGCCTGGTTCACGCTCGATGTCGACCTCGGTGATCTCGATGCCCTCGCGGGCAAGCTGACTCTTGAGCCTCCGGCAGTACCCGCACCAAGGCGTCGTGTACATCGTCAGCGGCTCGGCCATGCCCCTGGTCCTCCTTGCCAGCCATTCTCACACCTGAACACTACTAACGTCCGGATCTGCGGCCTGCTTCCTGAGAGCCGGGCCGAGATGGCACGATTTTTCGGGCTGCGCCGTCCGGCCGGAGCCCGCCCGGGCCCGCGCGCGGCGCCGCGTCCCGGGCAGCTGCCAGGGCATACCCGCGCCGTGCCGCGAAACGTCCGAGCCATAAGGCAGGATGGCGCGCGGGAAAGGAGGCAGAGCTTGAACGAAGGGCAAGCACGCGCTGCCGGGCCCGAGGCTGGGGCCGTCACGCCGGGACCGGACGGCGGGCACGGTCCCGATGCCGTGCTCGCCGCGCTCGACCCCGAGCAGCAGGAGGTCGCGCGCGCGACCAGGGGGCCGGTCTGCGTGCTGGCCGGCGCGGGCACCGGCAAGACCAGGGCGATCGCGCACCGGATCGGATACGCGGTCGCGACCGGCGTGGTGCGCCCCGACCGGGTTCTCGCCGTGACGTTCACCACCAGGGCCGCGGGCGAGCTGCGCGCCAGGCTCAGGCAGCTGGGCAGCCTCGCGGGCCCCGGCGCGGGCCTCGAGCAGGTGCAGGCCAGGACGTTTCACTCGGCCGCGCTGCGCCAGCTCACCCACTTCTGGCCGACCGCGGTCGGCGGCCCCGCGCCGGCCGTGCTCGACTCCAAGGTCGGCCTGCTGGCGGAGGCCGCACGGCGGCGCCGGCTGCGGCTTGAGCTGGCCGAGCTGCGCGATGCCGCTGCCGAGATCGAGTGGGCCAAGGTCACCCAGGTGCGGCCGGAGGAGTACCCGGTGGCGTGCGAGAAGGCGGACAGGACCGGACCGCTGTCGCCGGCTGGCCTGGCCGAGCTGTACGCCTGCTACGAGGAACTGCGCCGTGAGCGGAACCTGGTCGACTTCGAGTCCGTGCTCGAGCTGACCGCCGCGATACTCGCCGGCCACCCGGCGGCGGCCGCCGCCGTCAGGGACCGGTACAGGTACTTCGTCGTCGACGAGTACCAGGACGTCAACCCGCTGCAGAAGCTGCTGCTCGACCAGTGGGCCGGCGGCCGCGACGACGTCTGCGTGGTCGGCGACCCGCGGCAGACGATCTACTCGTTCACCGGCGCCACTCCCGCGTACCTGACCGGGTTCGGCCTGCAGTACCCCGGCGCGACGGTGGTCAGGCTGGTCCGCAACTACCGGTCGACGCCGCAGGTGGTGGCGCTGGCCAACCGGGTGTTCGGCGTGCCCGCGCAGGCGCTGGTGGCGCAGCGCCAGGCAGGCCCCGCGCCGAAGCTGACCGAGTACGACGACGAGCCGGCCGAGGCCGCCGAGGTGGCCAGGCAGGCCGCCGAGCTGATCGCCGCGGGGACGCCGGCAGCCGAGATCGCCGTGCTGGTCAGGACCAACGCGATGACCAGCGGGTACGAGGAGGCGCTGGCGGCGGCGGGCGTACCGTTTCAGCTGCGCGGCGCCCAGCGGTTCTTCGACCGGGCCGAGGTCAGGCAGGCGCTGAGCCTGCTCAGGGTCGCCGCGCGGTCGGTCGCGGCCGATGAGGATCCGGCCGCCGCGGTGCGGCCGGTGCTGACCGGCCTGGGGCTGACGAAGGAGCCGCCGGGGGGCCGCGGCCGCGCCAGGGAACGCTGGGAGTCGCTCGAGGCGCTGGCCAAGATCTCCGACGACTTCTTCGCGGCGGCGCCCGGCGCGACGCTGGCCGACCTGGCGGGCGAGCTCGGGCAGCGGAGCGCGACCGGGCACGCGCCGGAGACCGGGGGAGTCACGCTCGCGTCGCTGCACGCCGCCAAGGGCCTGGAGTGGGACGCGGTGTTCCTGCCCGGCCTGACCGACGGCGCTGTCCCGATCGTCTACGCACGGTCGGCCGAGGCGATCGAGGAGGAGCGCCGGCTGCTCTACGTCGGGATCACCAGGGCCAGGCAGAGGCTGTTCCTTTCCTGGTCGCTGGCCAGGACGCCGGGCGGCAGGAGGGCCAGGAAGCCATCCAGGTTCCTGGACGACCTGCGCGGCCGGGGTAGGAAAGGACCGCGAGGGAGGTGCATGGGAGTGAGCCGGAAGTGAAGGGGAAAGGGGAGGTGGCCGGGGCCGCCTGGACTGAGGAGCGAGAGACGAGCGACGAGGGAAGGCGGGGCACTGAAGTGGGAATGGGGAGGCGGGCGGGGCCCCGGAGGCGAGCGGGACATACGGCCCTGGACGCCGTTGTGGAGCTGCTCGACCTCGAGCAGATCGAGCTCGACATCTTCCGCGGCCGCAGCCCGGAGAACGAGCGGCGGCAGCGCGTGTTCGGCGGGCAGGTGGCCGGTCAGGCGCTGGTCGCGGCGGGCCGCACCGTGCCTGAGGACCGCCCCGTGCACTCGCTGCACGCGTACTTCATCAGGCCAGGCGATCCGACGGTGCCGCTGATCTACCTGGTAGACCGGGTCAGGGACGGCCGGTCGTTCACCACCCGCCGGGTCTCGGCCGTCCAGCACGGCAAGACGATCTTCACGCTCTCGGCGTCCTTCCACCACCCGGAGGCCGGCGTGCTGCACCAGCGCCCGATGCCCGACGTTCCGCCGCCCGACGCGGTGCCGTCGGCCGCCGAGCGGATGGAGGAGCTGTTCGGCGACGCGGCCTCGGAGTACGCGAGGGCCAACCCGATCGACATCAGGCACCTGGGCCCGCTGTCCTTCGAGGCGGCCAGCGACCCGTCGCTGCGGGTGACGCACAGCATGGCCTGGGTCCGAGCGGACGGCGAACTGCCCGACGACCCGCTGCTGCACGTGTGCATGCTGACCTACGCCTCGGACATGACGCTGCTCGACTCGGTGCTGCTGGCCAACGGGCTTTCCTGGGCGGACGGCAAGACCGTCGGCTCGAGCCTGGACCACGCGATGTGGTTCCACCGCCCGTTCCGCGCCGACCAGTGGCTGCTGTACACGCAGGAGTCGCCGGTCGCGGCCGGCGCCCGCGGGCTGGCCCGCGGCGAGCTGTTCACCATGCAGGGTGAGCTGGTGGTCTCCGTGGTGCAGGAGGGCCTGATCCGCACAGCCTCCTGAACTGGACGGTTGCCTTTCGGTAACGTCTGAAGAAGGCAGCGGAAAATCAGTTGCCTGGTTGCCGTCAGCCTGCTTAGGGTCTGATTACGTTTTCTCATGCCAGGCGGTCACATGATGCTGCGCAGAAGGAGGTGCCCGGGATGCTGAGCCTTACCTCACCGGCCGATGCCGCGACTGCAACGCGCGCGCTGACCCGCACGGGCGCCTGGCTCCTGCGTGACTGCGCGGCCGGTCCCAGCGCGCGTTCCCTGGAAGCGGCGATCGGCCGCCCGGCGGCTGCGGCGCTCGTCTTCGCGCGCCCGCGCCCGCAGGCGAGCACAGGTTCCGTCCTCTTCGGTAACGCCACCCACGCGGCTGGCCAGGCGGACTCCGCCCGGCAGCAGCGCCCCAGCCAGAAGTACGCCCGCACGACCCGTGTCGCCACCGCAGGTGGTGGTGCAATGGGTCCGCATCCGGCGAGGGATCCGGTCTAGCCAGACCGGCCAAGATCCCCAGAGGCCGCGGACCCAGAGCATCGGGTCCGCGGCCTTAGTCATGCGAGGCAACGGATTGTCAGATCAGGCGAATCAGACGAATACGTGCAGACCAGCAGATGAGAGGGGATGACACCGATGTACCTGCCAGGAACCGCCGCGGTCATCGACGACGTCGCGGCGGCCGAGGCGGTGGTGCGGGTGACCGCGATCAGCAGGTCCGTTCCGGTCGCCGTGGTTGCGCGGCCGGCCGGCGTCACCGGGACGGCCAGGACCCGCGCGCTGCCGTGCGCCGGCGACCCTGACCTGTTCTTCGCCGAGTCGCCCGACGATGTTGAGCTGGCCAAGTCGCTGTGCAGCGACTGCCCCGTCCGGGCCAGGTGCCTGGCCGGCGCGGTGGAGCGCAGGGAGCCGTGGGGCGTGTGGGGAGGACAACTGTTCATCCGCGGCGAGATCGTGCCGCGCAAGCGCGGACGCGGCAGGCCGCGCAAGAGCGAGGTAGCGGCCTGAGGCCGGTGCCATATGCCGGGTGCGAGGGGCCAGGGCCGGGGGCCAGGGGCCAGGGGCCAGGGCCGGGGCCAGGGCCAGGGGCCAGGGGCCGGGGCCAGGGCCAGGGCCGGGGCCAGGGCCAGGGGCCAGGGGCCATCTCGCTCGGACGGGTCCGGGGGCCGCGGTACTCGCGGTGGCGAGCACCGCGGCCGCCCGGCCGCCCGGCCGCCCGGCCTTCGGCTGGCCGACGGCCTGTGCCTCGGCCCGACTTACATGATCGTGGCTAATTGACCGGTCCGTGCGGTTTGACCAGCCCTGCGGTTTGACCAGCCCATGCGGTTTGACCAGCTCATGCGGATCGGATGGATGTGCCACGCGTCATCGAATCGCCGGATGCATGGACCATCCATCCGACACGATACGGCCTCGGAGTTGCTCGGCAGCGTTCGTTCTGGCCGCCCGTGAGCGCAATATCGTATAAATCGCGCATCTCGGAGCCGTGCGGACTACCGACCAGACGGGCTGACCGGAGGGCGGACCGCGGCTGACCGGGCTGACCAGGGCCGACCGGCGCCGACCAAGGCTGAGCGGGGCTGACCAGGGTCGACCGGCGCCGACCAAGGCTGAGCGGGCACTGACCGTGGCTGACCAGGGCCGAGCAGGCTTCGCGGCCGTCACCACCGCGGTGTGTGAGGGCGTTTTCCATGATCGTGGTGGATTGAGGTCACATAGACCAGTCAACCCACCACGATCATGAAGAGCAGCGGCTAGGAGGCGACGGCGGCCCGGCGGCGGTAGCCGGAAAGCGCCGTCGGCGTGACTGGAGTGACAGACGCGGCCGGACGCGGTCGCGCCTTCGGCGCGACCGGAGTGACGGAAGACATCTGCGCGCCTGCCGCGCCTGCCGCGCCTGCCATGACAGCCGTGACAGCCGTGACAGCAGCTTGCGCGACCGAAGCAGCTTGCGCGACCGAGGCAGCTTGCGCGACCGAGGCAGCTTGCGCGACCGAAGCATCCGACGCGGCCGACCTGACCGATGCGGCGGATGCGGCACCCGTCTGGCGGAGCGGGCGGGGGTCCGGCCGTGAGCACGCGGGTGCTGTACGTGATTGCGTGTGCCGCGCCGCCGACTCGTGAGGTCGCCCGGCTGATCAGCATCGCGCAGAAGGACGGCTGGGACGTGTGCGTGCTCACTACCCGGTCGGGTCGGCGGTTCGCGGACGTCGCTGGCCTGGAGCGGCTGACCGGCCATCCTGTCCGCAGCGACCATAAGGACCCTGGCGAGCCCGATGTCTTGCCTTCCCCGGATGCGATCATCGTCGCGCCGGCGACGGTGAACACGATGAACAAGTGGGCGGCGGGGATCTGCGACACGCTCGCGCTGGGCATTCTGGTGGAGGCGATCGGCAAGCGGATTCCTGTGGTGGCGATGCCGTTCACGAACCGCGCTCACGCGGCGCACCCTGCGTTCATAGAGAAAGTCGCCAGGCTGCGGTCGTGGGGTGTGGTGGTGCTGTACGGGCCGGATGTCTATCCGCTGCATGAGCCTGGGACCGGGAGCCGTTACCTGCACATTCGGTGACGGAGCGTGCCGTGCTGGTCGCGGGGCGATCTTGGCGGGGTCGGCTCAGCGTGTCAGGCTTGATCACCGAGGGTCGGCGGTGATGATGGCGCAGATATTCAAGGTCGCGAAGGACAACGACTGCAGCCGCGTGGAGTGGACCACGGACGACGACAACGCGGAGGCGCAATGTTTCTACGAAAAGCTCGGTGTCACCGCGAATCTGTGAAAAGATCTTCTATCGGTTTAGAGGGACGAGATCGTTTCACCATCGGGTCGAGGTGCTAGCCTGCATCTTTCGTAGTCATCGATGGCCGACTTGTGGCCACGGCGGTGGTGGGTTCCCGTGCCGGTTGCAGGTCCTGGCCGTGCTGGCGGCCCCGGCTGGGCGGGCCTTCACGCTGGTAAGCGACATATCATCCAGAGAGGCTCCGCCTCAGACCGCCGAGACGCAAGGTTCCCCGCGTGACTCCGTTTCCGGGCAAGCTCACGCAAGGACCTGCGGTCAAGATCGGCTGACCGCCACCAGCCCGCTGCGCCTGGTCCGACCGGTCCTCGCATCGGTTCTGCCACCCAAAGTGGCTGGTCAGGGCTCTGCCTGCAAATGTGGAGCGGGCTGTAACAACGTTACGTCCGCTTAAAACTCAGGACAAGTGTCAAAGTCTCCGGGACAGAGGAGCCCTACTAGACTGGCTTACTCACTGACGGAGAACTAGTCCATCAGGGCTTGCGTGCGACGCCGCCGTACCCAGCACTGGGAGCTTGGGATCTCGGGGGAGTTATGTCGGGACGCCACTGGTTTCGCGGCACGATTCCGGGCTCCACCAGTTCAAGCCCATCGAAGAAGCGGTCGATCTGCTTCGGGCTGCGCAGGTGGTAGGGGACAGCGCCGCTCTGGTTGTAGAACTTCATGGACTCCACGCCCTCTTCGCTTGTGTCGCTGCCATCAGACAGCGTCATATAGCTGCCCGGCGGCAGGCGGTCTACCAGCCGGGTGACGATCGAGCATGCCTCGTCGTCGTCGGTGACGTGTCCCATGATCCCGTTCATGATGACCGCGATTGGCTTGGTGAAATCCAGCCACTTGGCAGCCTCGGCGAGGATTGCGCCGGGGTCGTGCACGTCGGCGTCGATGTACTGAGCGGTACCCTCGCGGCTGCTGGTGAGCAGCGCACGGGCGTGTGCAAGCACTAGCGGGTCGTTGTCGACGTAGACAATCCGGCATTCCGGCGCCACCTGCTGGGCGATCTGATGCGTGTTGTCGACGGTAGGCAGACCGGTCCCGATGTCAAGGAACTGCCGGGTCCCCGCTTCGGCGGCCAGGTACCGGACGGCGCGGCGGAGGAAGGAACGGGAGATGCGGGCCTCGTCGACAATGCTGGGGAACAACTTCGCTACGTGCTCGCCGACCTGGCGGTCAATGGCATAGTTGTCCTTTCCGCCCAGCCAGTAGTTCCAGATTCTTGCGGAATGCGGCACCGTGGTGTCGAACTGGCGGGGTGGCAGGCCGGTGGAAGGCGCGTCCTCTGGCACGGCGATCGATCTCCTGTTATCCGTGACTGTTGTCCGTGTTTACCCGTGATGGGTCTGTCTGCTTACCGGTGATGCGCTTTGTCCGTTGTCGCTGTCGGTTGTCTTCCATCTGTATGTGGCGCTTCGCCATTCTCTCATGTCAGAGTTCCAAGGACTCCACCTCCGCGTTCGTGATCTTGCCTTGTGGGCTGAGGCGGCGGCTACCAGCGGCAGACCGTCAGGCGGAGGTGTCGTCAGCCGGACGGACGGTGACGCTACTCGTATTGCTTCCTGGGGTAGTCCTGCCGGGCGTGTGCCGGGCGTGAACCTCATCGTGGCACTTCGGACAGGGCGGGATCGCGTTCGGCACGACGTGATGAACCTGCACGCAGTGGAGATGGTTGCACACCCGCACATCCGTCCGGTCCGGGCGTGCAGATCATCGGCGTCAGACTAGGCAAGGGCCACGAGCAGAGTCTTGCGGACCGACGACACACGACGAGGCCGTAGGACCATGCTCGCCTCAGGTTTGGCGGTGAGTGCCCGTGAGGGCTCCGGTCTGGCGCCTTGGTGGGAGCGGGGTCCGCGGTGGCGCTGGCGCGGGCCGGCGCTTGGCTGGCTGCGGGTGGGCGGGCCTCCTTCGTCGGCGGACGTGGTTCCTCGGCTGGTGGCCGCGCGGGCGCGCCTTGGTCGGGTGGTTGGAGGGGGTCAGTTTTCGGATTTGGCGCGTCGCCCTATGGACCAGTCAACCCACCACGATCATGGTGTGGCGCCATTGCTAGACGGCTGGCTCCCTGGCGAGGCTGGCGGCGCCGGGGCCGCGCTCGTCCGGCGGCGGCGCGGCGGACAGATCTTCCGGGCCGTAACCGGGCATCCAGCGCAGCACCTCAGAGCGGAATTCGCCTTTGGCCTCCAGCTGGCAGAGCACGCCTATGCCGGCCGTCGAGACCCGGTGGATGAGGATGTACGAGGGAGGCAAGTTGAGCTGCCTGGCCACGTTGGTGCCGCGCAGGTCGGTGACCCTGGCCGCCTCGCTGCGCATCCATTCCCTGCTGAACTTGAACGACTCCTGTTTGGACGGGTCGGCCAGCGGGGCCAGGAAGTTCCGCAGCGCCTCGAGGTCGATGCTCACGCCCGGTCGCAGGAAGCCGTGCTCGCGCATCTCAGATTCGGCTTCGGCGATGTCGCCTTCGGTGTGCACGAGCCACAGCAGCCTGCCGAACAGCGGCGGCAACCCGCCGGGCAGGCGGTCCACCGCGCCGAAATCCAGCACGCCGAGCCTGCCGTCGTCGAGCAGCCGGAAGTTACCCGGATGCGGGTCGGCGTGCAGTAGCCCCGCCCTGGCCGGACTGGAGAACAGCAGCCTGACGAGCAACAGGCCGGCCCGGTCACGCTGGTCCTGCGTTCCCTCGGCGATGATCTTGGCGAGCGGCGTCCCGTCCATCCACTCGCTGACCAGGACGTGGTCCGTGGCTGCTACCGTCCGCGGCACGAAGATGTCGGGGTCGCCGGCGAACGCATCGGCGAACGCATCCTGGGAGACGGCCTCGAGCCGGTAGTCGAGCTCCTCGGCGACGCGGGCACGCAGCTCGTCGAGCAGCGGCTTGACGTCCAGCCCGGGCATCAGCACGCCGAACAGCCTGCCGAGCCGGCTGATCTGCGCAAAGTCGCTGGCCAGTGCCTTCCCGGCGCCTGGGTACTGGATCTTGACCGCGACCTGCCTGCCGTCGTGCCAGACCGCCTTGTGGACCTGGCCGATCGACGCGGCGGCGGCCGGACGGTCGTTGAACTCGGCGAAGCTGTCCCGCCAGTCCGCACCGAGATCCGCGGCCAGAACCTTGTGCACCGTGCTCGCGGGTAGCGGCGGTGCCGACTCCTGGAGCATGGTCAGCGTCGCCCGGTACGGGCCGGCGAGCTCGGGCGGCAGCGCTGCCTCGAAGATGGACAGCGCCTGACCGAGCTTGAGCGCGCCGCCCTTGAGCTCGCCGAGTACACGGAAGATCTGTTCGGCGGTCCGCTGCTGGATCTCCTGCGCGACGATCTCTGCTGGCCTGCCGCCAACCCGCTTGCCGAGGCCGAGCATGGTCCGCCCCGCCAGGCCGGCCGGGAGGGCGGCGAGCTTCACCGTCCTGGTGACGGCGCGGCGGGGCAGATCGGTCATGATCTCTATTGTCGGTTACCTGACGGTGTGCTGGTACACGGGCAGGCCGGATGCGGCGGCCATGTCCGGCGCCGCCAGCGCCAGTCGGGCAGCACGAGCTCAAGGGTCCCGCTAGCCGCCGCGCTGGCGATCGGCGCGGTCTCGATCGCCGTCAGCGCCTGCGCGGCCGCCTGGGCCGCTACGGCGGCGGCCAGCACGGCGTCGCAGGCGGCCGGCTCGGGCCTGCGCCGCCGGATCTGGGCCAGGATGAGCGGCCACGCCGGATCGTTGCCGGCCCGCACGTAGTCCAGGCAGCGCAGGCATGCGGTCCTGCCCGGCACGACGAGCGGGCCGACGATCCCGATCGCCTCGCTCGCCATGACGGCCAGGTGCGCTATGCGTTCCCTGGTTAGGTCAGACGCGTGGTCGGCGGGCCGATCCCCGACCAGGATGACCAGGTCTGGCCTGCACGGAGGCCTGGAGCGTGACCGTCCGCGCGCCCGGGTGCCTGGTCGGGTGGGCTGTCCGGGTCCGGGGCGGGTGCCTGGTCCGGTGGGCTGTCGGGGGTCGGGGCGGTTTCCCGTGCCTGGCGCGCGTTCGGTGCGGTTTCCCGTGCCTGGCCCTAGTTCGGGCCTGGCGCCTGAGCTGCTGCTTGCTGTGGCGGGCGTGCCGCTTGCTGCCGTGCCGTCTTGATCGTCAGCGAGCATCCGGGCGAACCGCACCCGGCCGATCCCCGACGCGCTCAGGATCCTGGCGATGGCCCGTCCGATCCGGCGGTCACCCTCGATCGTGACCACGGCGGCGCGGCGCCGGGCGAGTGCCCTGGCCCCGCCGTCGGCGTCGCGCCGCGCCAGTGAGGTGGTGGCCAGTTCGGGCGCGAGCTTGGCCCGCAGCGGCGACGGGAGCGCACGCAGCGTGCCCGCCGGGAAGTCGTCGAGCGCACCGCCCGCAGCCAGGAGGGTCAGGACTCTCTCGGTCGCCTCAACCGGTATTCCCCGGCCGGCTGCGGCCGCGATGACCTGGTCGCGGTCCCGGCTGCCGTCGAGTAACCCGATCAGCGGAGCTGCCTGGCCCATCCCGGACAGGGCGACTGCACGGCGCGGGTCGATTCCGATCTGCAGCGTGTCTCGGTCACGCCAGACGGGCAGTAAACCCGACTTGATGGCTGGTCGCATGCATGCAGCCTGCCACCAGGGTCCGACACTGCCCGCGTGCCGGAACGCCTGCTGCGGTGCCGGTCCCCCCGGGGATGGGGTCCGCGAGTCCGGGTCCGCGAGTCCGGGTCCGCGAGTCCGGGTCCGCGAATCGGCCGTCAGGAGAGATACGCATCGCGGACCGCTGAGCGGACGCAACGTGTCCGCGAGATCGGCTCGGCCGGGCATGGGCGCCGACCGGGTGGTGGCCGGGTCCCGGCCCGGTCGGGCCGGGCGGGATCGCGCCCGGCCGGTCAGCGGCGGCTGTTCCTTTCCCCGGTGACGACGCTCGCCGACAGGCCGGGAACCCGGTCCGCGGAACATAGGCCGATGCTCCTGCCGTCGTCAACGGCTGCCTGTGGACAAGGGTGTGGGGCTCGTGGGGAAACAGGGGAGCGTCCCTGTGGATATCCACGGGAAAACCTGTGCACTTACGCGGAGCCCGCTGCGGATGTCCCGGCTGAACTGGAACATCAGCGTCCACGACCTGTGGATATCAGAACCGGCCGGCGCCTGCTGCCCTCACGACGCCACTCACGGGTCACCCTGCCGGTGCCTCAGCTGGCGTCTGGGTCGGGGCCGGCGCGCGGGTCGGGGCCGTGGTCCGGGTCGGGGCCGTGGTCCGGGCCGGGACGGTGGTCCGGGTCGGGACCGGTGCCGGCGTCGGGGTCGTTGGGCTGGGAGGCCGAATCGCCCGGTTCGGCGGCGGGGCCGGGCTCGTCGGTCATGGCGGACAGGTCAAGCTCGGGCCGGCCGCGGACGAACCCTTTCGGGTCGTCGAGATCCTCGGCCGTCGGCAGCAGGTCCGGGTGGGACCAGATCTCGTCGCGGCCGCCGACTCCTCGTGCCTCCGCCAGCGCTTGCCACATCGTCGCTGCTTCGCGGAGCCGGCGCGGCCGCAGTTCGAGGCCGACGAGGGTGGCGAACGTCCGCTCGGCGGGGCCGCCCGTCGCCCTGCGGCGCCTGATCGCCTCGGCGAGCGCGTCGGCTTCCGGCAGCCGGTTGCGGGCGGCGTCGGCGACGATGGTGGCGACCCACCCCTCGATCAGCGCGAGCAGCGTCTCGATCCGCGCCAGCGCGGCCTTCTGCTCCTGCGTGTCCTCGGGCTGGAAGGTGGCCGCGCCGGTGAGGGCCTCGTTGATCGCCTCCGGGTTGGCCGGGTCGATGCTGGACAGGTCGAACTGCTGCATGACGTCGCGGAGCGAGTCGGCATCGACCTTGATGCCGCGGGCGTAGTCCTCGACGGCCCCGAGCAGCCGCGCCCGCAGCCAGGGGACGTGGCTAAACAGCCGGTGGTGCGCCGCTTCGCGCATCGCCACGAAGAGCCTGACCTCGTCCTCGCCGACGGACAGCCCCGCGCCGAACGCGGCGACGCCGGCCGGGAGCAGCGCGGCCGTCCCCTCGGGCCCGATCGGCAGCCCGATGTCGCTGGCGCTGATGATCTCCTCGGCCAGCGCTCCCACTGCGGCGCCGGCCTGGCCGCCGACCATCATCCCGCCGATCCGGCGCATCATCTCGCCGAGGCCGCCGAGCGCGCCGAGGCCGCCCATCGCCGACCGCATGTCGGGGGGCAGGTCCTCCAGGTCGGCATCGGTCACGGTCAGCATGCCGCCCATCGTGTCGACGGCCCGCTCGGCGATCGGCTCGCACAGCGTCTTCCAGACCGGCATCGTGGCTTCCACCCACTCCGAGCGGCTCCACGCCTTGATCGAGCGGACACCGCTCGGCAGCACGGTCGCGTCCTCGAGCCACAGGTCGGCCAGCCTGACGGCCTCGACGACGGCCGTGCGCTGGTTGTCCAGGACGCTCGGATCGCCCTTCGCGGCGATCGACTGCCGCGCGGTGTTCTTCGCCAGGTCCCAGTTCACCGGCCCGCCCTGATATGCCATCATGTCAGCGACCTGCCGCAACGTCTCGGCAAGCTGCTGCGGGTCCCCGAACGGCCCGCCGAGTCCGAACGGCCCGCCAGGCCCCAGCGGACCCTGACTTCCGCCTGAGCCCGATCCGCCTGAGCCCGATCCGCCCGAGCCCGATCCGCCCGAGCCGGAACCGCCGGCGCCACCTCGATCGCGCTCAGGGTCGTCTCCAGGCTCTTGCGGCATGCCGAAGCCGAAGGGAGGCTCACTCATCGCCATAGCCTCTCGGGCAGGATGGATGTATCACACTCGCCAAGTTATCCCAGGAGCGCTTCGCGGTGAGCGACCGAGTTGCCAAGGTTCGCCAAGGGCGGAGCGATGCCAGCGGGCGCAAGGGCACCCGCCGGCGTGGCGTCAGCCAGCCGCGCGGCGCCGGACGCGGGCCGGCCGTGCCGCGCAATGACCTGCCCGTGGTGGCCGTGACCGGCGCGGCGCACGATCTCGGCCTCGCGCTGACCGCCAGGCTGGCGCAGTCGGACCGGTTCAGCCGGGTCGTCGCCATCGACGACCGCCGCGGCGACCTGACCGGTGTCATCTGGCGCGTCGTCGACATCCGCGACCCGGCTCTGGTCGGCCGGCTCTCCGGCATCGACGTGATCGTGCACACCGACCTGGACCTGGCGGCAGGCTCCGACTCGAGAGCCAGGCGGGCCTACAACGTGCGCGGCGCACAGACCGTGCTGACCGCGGCGGCGGCCGGCGGCGTCCGCCGGGTCGTGCTCATCACCAGCGCGATGGTGTACGGGGCCAAGCCTGACAACCCGGTTCCTATCGCCGAGGACGCGCCGCTGAACGCCGACCCTGACGGCAGTGTCGTCGGCGACTTCATGGAGATCGAGCAGCTTGCCGAGCGGTCGCCGCGCACCAACCCCGGCATGGCGATCACCGTCGTCCGCCCGGCCGCCCTGGTCGGAGAGGGCATCGACACCCTGATCACCAGGCATTTCGAGGCGCCGCGGCTGCTGGCGGTCAAGGGATGCGCACCGCGCTGGCAGTTCTGCCACATCGCCGACCTGCTGTCGGCTATCGAGCTCGCGGCGGCCGGCGCGGTCAGCGGCGCCTGCGCAGTCGGCTCGGCCGGCTGGCTGGAACAGGACCAGGTAGAGGAGCTGTCCGGCCTGCGCCGGATCGAGCTGCCGGCCGGCGTGACGTTCGCGACCGCGCAGCGGCTGCACCGGGCGGGCATCACCCCGGCCCTGGTGTCCGACCTGCGCTATGTCGTCTACCCCTGGGTCGTCGACTGCAAGACGCTGCGCGAGGCCGGCTGGCAGCCGACCGTCAGCAACACGGAGGCGCTCGAAGTGCTGCTCGAGCTGCGCGCGGGTCGCCACGCCGTGGCCGGCCGGCGGCTGGCCAAGAAGGACGCGACCATCACGGCCGCCGGTGCCACCGTTGCAGTCATCGGAACCGCCGCGATCGTCCGGCAGGTGCGCAAGCGCCGTCGTGAATCCTGACCGGCCCGATGTAGCGTGGCCTGGTGACTGTCATCCGGCTCGCCGAGCTGCGCGAGACGCCGCTGTCCGTCGACGAGGTCCACGCCGCGGTCGCCGGTCCCTCGGCAGGCGGCATCGCGGTCTTCGCCGGGGCGGTCCGTGATCATGATCACGGCCAGTCCGTCACCGCGCTGTCCTACTCTGCGCATCCGTCCGCCGCCGACCAGCTGCGCAAGGTCGCCGAGCAGGTCGCCGAGCGGTTCGATGTGCACGCCGTGGCCGCCGTGCACCGCGTCGGTGACCTGGCCATCGGCGATCTGGCCGTGGTCGTGGCGGTTTCGGGCAGCCACCGGGCCACCGCGTTCGACGCGTGCCGCGCGCTGATCGACGACCTGAAGGCGACCGTGCCGATCTGGAAGCACCAGAGGTTCGCCTCCGGCGACAGCGAATGGGTCAACAACGCGTAACCTTGCCGGCATGTCACGTCGTGCGGCTACCCTGCTGATCGCGGGCATCGGAGTCCTCGCCTGCCTTGTCGCCGTCTTCGCGCTGCCGGTGCCTTACGTGGCGCTGATTCCCGGCCCGACGTACAACACGCTCGGCCCGCTCGACGGCAAGCAGGTCGTCCAGATCACCGGTCATCGCACGTACAACGCGGCGGGTCATCTCAACATGGTCACGGTGTCCTATATCGGCGGCCCGGGCGCCAACCCGCCCTTCAACATCGTGGCAGCGCTGCAGGCCTGGCTCAGCCCGCACGAGGCAGTCGTGCCGCAGCAGGAGCTGTTCCCGACGGGCAAGACGCAGCAGCAGGTGGTCAAGCAGGACACCGAGGAGATGGCCAACTCACAGCAGACCGCACAGGCCGCGGCGCTGTGCCAGCTCGGCATCGCGTTCACCACGACCGACACGGTCGCGCAGACGATCAAGGGGCTGCCCGCCGTCGGCCACCTGCGCCGCGGCGACGTCATCACGGCGGTCGACGGCAAGCCGGTGACCTGCCGGCACAGCGCCGCGACCATGATCGGGGCGCATCGGGTCGGCGGCCCAGTCGAGCTCACGATCAGGCGAGGGGGCAAGAGCCGAAACATTTCCCTCACGACTGCCAGCTACCTGGGGCACCCTGTCATCGGGGTCAACGTCGTCGAGTCGTTCGTGTTCCCGTTCAAGGTGAAGATCAACATAGGCGAAGTCGGCGGACCGAGCGCGGGCATGATGTTCGCGCTGGCGATCATCGACAAGCTCACCCCGGCCAACCTGGCCGGCGGCAAGTTCATCGCCGGAACCGGCGAGATCGAGGTCGGCGGCGCGGTCGGCCCGATCGGGGGAATCCAGCAGAAGATGGCCGCTGCCCGCGCCGCGGGCGCCACGGTCTTTCTCGCCCCGGCCGGCAACTGCAAGGACACCTCGGGTGCGGTGCCACCCGGGCTCCGGGTCGTCAAGGTCAGCACGCTGCGGGGCGCGATCGCGGCGCTGAAAGCGCTAAAAGCCGGCCGGCCCGTTCCCGCCTGCTCCTGACCACCATGCCATGCCCCAGCTTCCCGGCTCGGCGGGACCCGCGGCGTCGTTCGGCGGGGATAGCAGCTGGAACTCGTTGCCTTGCCGGTAAGTTGCCGTCAAGGAATCACGCGGTCGCGTGTTCCGCCGCCGAGGTGTCGGCGGCTAACTGGCCGGCAGCCGCGCGAGTGGCTCAGGCCGCCGAAGGAGAGCGGTGACTTTCAGAGTTCCCGGCCCGCAAAGCGCGGGCGGCGGCCGCCCGGTCGTGCTGCCCCGCTGGCCTAGGTTCGTCATTCCCGCCGTCATCGCCGTGGTGGTGGTCGCGGTCCTGATCGCGGTCGGCGCGGGGATCTGGACCGACTTCCTGTGGTATCGCTCGGTAAAGCAGACCAGAGTGTTCGCGACGACCTACAGCACCAAGTGGCTGCTGTTCGCGGTCACCGTGGCGTTCATGACGGCGGTCGTCGGATCGAACATCTGGCTGGCCTACCGGCTGCGCCCCGAGGTGGCGCCCAGCGGGCCCGGGCATCAGGGCGTGGAAGCCTACCGGGGCGCGATCGACCCGCACCGGCGCGGTGTGATGACGGTGCTGCTCGGGCTGATCGGCCTGATCACCGGCCTCGCCGCGGCGAGCAGCTGGCAGACCTGGCTGATGTTCGTCAACCGGGTGCCGTTCGGCCGCAAGGATCCGCAGTTCCGCCTGGATATCTCGTTCTTCGTGTTCGTCTATCCGTTCCTGCGGATGATCCTGTCCTTCCTGTTCGCCGCCGTGCTGCTCTCCCTCGTATTCGCCGCGGCCGTGCACGTGCTCTACGGGGGGCTGCGGCTGGCCAGGCATGCGCGGCCGTCCAGGGGCGCCCGCGCCCAGCTGTTCGTGCTGGCCGGCATCTTCGTCGCGCTCAAGGCCGCCGCGTACTGGGTGGACAGGTACGGGATCAACTTCTCCCAGCGCGGCGTCGTGCAGACGGGCGCGTCCTACACCGACGTGCACGCGGTGCTGCCGGCCAAGACGGTGCTCGCCGTGATCGCCGTCATCTGCGCGGCGCTGTTCCTGGCCGGCGCGGTCAGGCGCAGCTCGCTGCTGCCCGCGATGGGCTTCGGCCTGCTCGTGCTGTCGGCCGTGCTCATCGGCGGGGTGTACCCGTTCATCATCCAGCAGTTCGTCGTCAAGCCGAACCAGCAGGTGAAGGAGCGCCCCTATATCGCGCGCGAGATCCGGAATACCAGGACCGCCTACGGCGTGGCCGACACGCGGGTGATTCGTTATCCGGCGGCGGCCACCCAGACCCGCAGCGACCTCGCCACGCAGGCGGCCGCTGTGCCCGACTTCAGGCTCCAGGACCCGGAAGTCGCCTCCACCGCCTTCCAGCAGCTGCAGCAGGTGAAGGGCTACTACCAGTTCGCCGGAGTGCTCGCGATGGACAGGTACCGGATCGGCTCGAACCCGGTTCCGCAGGACACCGTGGTCGGCATCAGGGACATGGCGGGCCCGCCGGTCGGCCAGGCCAACTGGGTCAGCACGCACCTGATCTACACGCACGGATACGGGTTCGTCGCGTCCACCGCGGCTCAGACCCAGCCCAACGGCAACCCGAACTTCATCGAGGGCGACATCCCGCCCACCGGGTTGCTCGGGATCCGCCAGCCGCGGGTGTACTTCGGCCATGAGGGTGCCAGCTACATCATCGTCGGCGGGCGCCAGCCAGAGCTCGACTACCCGAACGAGAGCACGGGCGGACAGCGCAACAACACCTACAGGGGAGGCGGCGGCGTGCCGGTCGGCTCGTTCGGCAGCAGGCTGCTGTTCGCCGTCAAGTTCCGCGAGCTGAACATCCTGATCTCGAGCGCGATCGACGCCAACTCGCGGGTCCTGTACGTCAGGGATCCGCTGGCCAGGGTCCGGAAGGTCGCGCCGTTCCTGACCCTCGACGGCGATCCGTACCCGGTCGTCGTCCGCGGCCAGATCCAGTGGGTGGTCGACGGTTACACGACCACGGACAACTACCCGTACTCCAAGCGGATCGGCCTCGGCGGGGCCACCTCGAACACCTACAGCCCCGGCGGGCTGGCGACCGGCCAGAACGGCCAGGTCAACTACATCAGGAACTCGGTGAAGGCGACCGTCAACGCCTACACCGGCGCGGTCCACCTGTACCAGTGGGGCACGGCCGGCCCGGTGCTGCGGTCCTGGATGAAGTCCTTCCCCGGCCTGATCTCGCCGACCAGCGCCATCCCGCCGCCGCTGATGCCGCACCTGCGCTACCCGGAGGTACTGTTCGACGCCCAGCGCCAGATACTGTCCCAGTTCCACGTGCTGAACCCGGCGTCGTTCTACGGCGGCCAGAACTTCTGGGACGTGCCAGACGACCCGACCGCCCCTGGGAACATCAATATCCTCCAGCCTCCCTATTACATGACGCTCGCCATGCCGGGCGCCGCCGCGCCGCAGTTCTCGCTGACCACCCTGTTCACGCCGAGGAACAGGCCGAACCTGGCCGGTTACATGGCCGTGAACAGCAACCCGCTGAGCCCCGGGTACGGCAAGATCACGCTCCTGCAGCTGCCGCAGGACACCGCGATTCCCGGCCCGCAGCAGGTGCAGAGCAACTTCGAGGGCTTCGCTGCCGCTTCCGAGCAGCTCAAGCTGCTGCGGGGCGGCGGCTCGAAGGTGACGCTCGGCAACATGGTGACGGTGCCGCTCGGCGGCAGCCTGCTCTCGGTCGAGCCGGTGTACGTCTCGGCATCCTCGGTCACCAACACCGGCGCGTACCCGCAGCTGCAGAGGTACCTCGCGTTCTACTACTTCGGTGGCGGGGCCGCCGGGAACCGGGTCGGGTTCGGCAACACGCTGACCGAGGCGCTCGCCCAGGTGTTCGGCAGCGCCGGGCAGACCCCGACCAGCCCGGGCGGGCCGCCCGGCGGGCACGTCAGCGCGGCCGTGCTGCAGTTCCTGGCCCAGGCCGAGAAGGACTACAGCCAGGCCCAGGCCGCGCTGCACGCCGGTCGGCTCGACGTGTACTACCAGGACATCGTGAAGATGAAGACGGCGCTCGACCAGGCCAGGGACGCCGCCAAGCCGGGGAAGACCGGGACCTCGGGGTCGGGCGCCCCGCGGGCGACCTCGCCGTCGCCGTCCGCGTCACCTTCGGCCTCGCAGTCGCCTTAGACACCCGCTGGCCTCGATCGGTACGTGCCGCGCTGCAGAGCACCGGGTGGATCCCGGGATCGACCCCTGGAATCGCGGGTCGATCCCGGGATCCGCCCGAAACTGCGGACCCGCCTGCTCCGACGGCCGTCGCGTGAGCCGGCCGCGCAGAAGCGGCAAAGGCCGCGCTTGCCGGCCACGTCGCACCGTCCGAGGGCGTAGGCTCGGTGCTGCGGGGACTTGGCAGGGCGCGGACTTCACTGTGGCGGTTCCCGGGTGTCGACGAATGGCCATCAGAGAGGAGCCTGACGCGCAGTGGGACCCCGTGTGCTCCTTGACGCGACTGGCGTTCCCGCTGACCGCGGCGCGCTCGGCCGTTACGTCGATGGCCTGGTCAAGGCGCTGGCCGAGGCCGGGTGCGACCTCGCGCTCGCCTGCCAGCGCGCCGACGAGGAGCGTTACGCGAGGCTGCTGCCCGAAGCCCGGATAGCGCCCGGGCCTCCGGCCATCGCGCACCGGCCCGCCAGGCTGGCCTGGGAGCAGAGCGGGCTGCCGCTCGTGGCGACTCAGGTCGAAGCCGACGTGATCCACTCGCCGCACTACTCGATGCCGCTGCGACCTGGCCTGCCGACCGTGGTGACCATTCATGACCTGGCGTTCTTCACCGCGCCCGACACGCACAGCCCGGTCACGGCCACCTTCTACAAGGCCGCGATCAGGACCTCGGCGCGGCGGGCGACCCGGCTGATCGTGCCGTCCAAGGCCACCCGCGACGAGGTGGTGCGGGTGCTCGAGGCCGACTCGACCAAGATCGACGTGGCCTACCACGGCGTCGACCACACCTTGTTCTGCCGGCCTGGTCAGGCGCAGCTCGAGCGCGTGGGCGCGCGACTCGGCCTGCACGGGCGCCCGTACGTGGCCTACCTGGGCACGCTCGAGCCGCGCAAGAACGTGCCCGCGCTGATCGCCGGCTGGGTCGAGGCCGTCGCCGACCTGGCCGAGCCGCCCGCGCTGGTGCTGGCGGGCGGCACCGGCTGGAGCGACGAGGTCGACGCGGCGGTGGCGGCCGTCCCCGCGCACCTGCGCCTGGTCCGGCCCGGCTACCTGCATTTCACCGACCTGCCCGGGTTCTTCGGCGGGGCGCTGATCGTCGCGTTCCCCAGCACCGGCGAGGGCTTCGGCCTGCCCGTGCTCGAGGCGATGGCGTGCGGCGCCCCGGTGCTGACCACGCACCGCACCTCCCTGCCTGAGGTCGGCGGCGACGCGGTCGCCTACACCGAGCCGGACGCGGCGAGCATCAAGACCGCGCTGCGCGGGCTCATCGACGACGGCGCGCAGCGGGACGCGCTCGGCAACGCCGGCTACGCCAGGTCGCTCGAGTTCACCTGGGCCGCGTCGGCGCAGGCGCACATGGCGTGCTATGAGCGCGCAACATCGGCGGGACAAGGGTAATCTCGCTGGTCATGCCGAGCGATGTCGAGAGCCGGGAGCAGGCGGTGCCGCACCGCCACTGCGACGGCGGGGACCTAGAGGCCATTCTGCTGGTCGGCGGGCAGGGGACCAGGCTGCGTCCGCTGACGATCGGGACGCCCAAGCCGCTGCTGCCGACGGCCGGCGTCCCGTTCCTCGCCCATCAGCTGGCCAGGGCAGCGGTGTCTGGCGTGCGCCGGATCGTGATGGCCACGGCGTACCGGTCCGAGATGTTCGCCGAGGTATTCGGCGACGGCTCCGAGTACGGGCTGGAGGTCGTCTACGCGCTGGAAGACGAGCCGCTCGGCACCGGCGGCGGCATCCGCAACGCCGCCGCCAGCCTGCTCAGCGGCCCCGACGACCCCGTCGTCGTGCTGAACGGCGACGTGCTGTCCGGGCATGACGTCAGCGCCCAGATCGACATGCACCGCAAGGCCGACGCGGCGGTCACCCTGCACCTGGTCGAGGTGCCCGATCCGGCGCGGTTCGGCTGCGTGCCGACCGACCTGGACGGCCGGGTGACCGCGTTCCTCGAGAAGACCCCGCACCCGGTGACCAGCCAGGTCAACGCGGGCTGCTACATCTTCACCCGGCGGTTCATCGACGCGATGCCGCCGGGGCGGGTGCTCTCGGTGGAGCGGGAGACGTTCCCCGGCCTGATCGAGGCGGGGGAGACCGTTATGGGCTACCTGGAGTCCGCCTACTGGCTGGACGTCGGGACGCCAGAGGCGTTCGTGCGCGGCTCCTGCGACCTGGTGCTCGGCGAGCTCGCCTCGCCCGCGCTGCCCGGGCCGAGCGGCGCGGCGCTGCTGCTGCCCGGCGCCCGCGCCGACCCGACCGCGGACCTGTCCGGCGGCACGGCGGTGGGCGCCAGGTGCGTGGTCGGCGCCGGCGCGGCGATCGACGGATCGGTGCTCTTCGACGGCGTGACGGTCGGTGCCGGGGCCAGCGTGACCGCCAGCGTGGTCGGCGCCGGCGCCAGGATCGGCGACGGCGCCGTGCTGGACGGCGTCGTGGTCGGCGCGGGCGCCGAGATCGGCGGCGGCAACGAGCTACTCGGCGGCCTGCGGGTCTGGCCCGGCGTCCGGCTGGACGGAACCGCGATCAGGTTCTCCACCGATGCGTGAGCGGCCTGGTGCCGCAGCGGCCTGCCCCCCTGCGCCGATCGCCGCGGGCTGACGGGGCGCCCGATGGAAGAGCTGACCCGGCCCGGCCGATCGCCGCGGGCTGACGGGCGGCCGCCGACGGAGGAGCCTGCCCGCCGCGAGTGGCTGGCGCCCTTCGCGGTCGACGTGGCGGGCGTGCTGTCGGTGCACCGCCGCGGCTACGGCGACCCCGCCTTCGCGACCGACGATGGCGGCGCAATCTGGCGAGCCTGCCGGACCCCGGACGGCCCGGGAACGGTCCGGGTCACCGCGCGAGCCGGCGGCGCGACGACGACCTGGCGGGGGGGTCCGGGGGGGTCGTCACCCCGCGGGCCAACACTGGTGGACGCGACGGCCTGGGGTCCGGGGGCCGGCTGGCTCTTGGACGCGCTGCCCGGGCTGCTCGGCGCCGACGACCGGCCCGAGGACTTCGTGCCTGGCCACCCGGCGCTGCGCGCGGCGGCCCGAAGCCGCCCGCCGGTCAGGATCGGGCGGTCCTGGCTGGTGATGGAGGCGCTGGTGCCCGCAGTGCTCGAGCAGAAGGTGGTCGGCATGGAGGCGACACGGGCCTGGCGGTCCCTGCTCTGGCGGTTCGGGGAACCGGCACCGGGCCCCGTCCCGGTCGGCATGCGGGTCCCGCCTGACCCGCGTGCCTGGGCGTCGATCCCGTCCTGGGAGTGGCACCGGGCGGGCGTCGAGGCGGTCAGGGCGCGGGTGATCGCCGCCGCGGCCCGGGTCGCCACCCGGCTGGAGGAGGTCACGACTATGTGTTCCTGCGACGCCGACCGCAGGCTGCGCGCGATACCGGGAATCGGGCCGTGGACATCGGCCGAGATCAGGCAGCGGGCGTGCGGCGACGCGGACGCGGTCTCGGTCGGCGACTACCACCTGCCGTCGATCGTCGGCTGGGCGCTGGCCGGGCGGGCCGTCGACGACGCGGAGATGCTCGAGCTCCTCGCCCCGTACGGGGGGCACAGGCACCGGGCGTCGATCCTGGCCGGCCTGACCGGCACCGGCCCGCCGCGCCGCGTCCCGCGGCTGGCCGTCCGCGACTACCGGGCGTTCTGATGGCGGGAGCCATGGACGGCGGGCGGATCCGGGCCAGCGGCCTCGGCCTGCGCTTCGGCGGCTACCAGCCGGGGCCGCTGAACGCGATCACGGACGTGGCCGGCGTCCGGGTCGGGCACACGACAGTGATCGAAGGCGCCGGCATCCGCACCGGCGTCACCGCGGTGGTGCCCGACGCGCTCGGCCGGGCCGGGGGAGCGCTGCCCGCCGGGCTGTTCGTCGGCAACGGCTTCGGCAAGCTGGTCGGCGCCACCCAGGTCGCCGAGCTGGGGGTGATCGAGACGCCCGTCGTGCTGACCGCGACCCTGTCCGCGTTCCGCGCCGCCGACGCGCTGGTGACCTACATGCTGGCCCTGCCGGGCAACGAGAACCTGCTGACGGTCAACCCGGTGGTGGGCGAGACCAACGACGGCTACCTGTCCGACATCCGGGCCAGGCCGATCACCGAGCGGCATGTCCTGGCCGCGATCGCGGGCGCGCGCGGCGGGCCGGTGGCCGAGGGTAGCGTCGGCGCCGGGACCGGGACGGCGGCGCTGGGGTTCAAGGCGGGGATCGGAACGGCGTCCCGGCTGGTCCGGACGGCCGAGCAGGCTGGGACGGGCGGGCCGGCCGGGACGGGCGGCACGGGCGGGCAGGCCGGGATCCCGGGCACGATCGGCGTGCTGGTCCAGTCCAACTTCTCCGGCGTCCTGACGGTCCGCGGCTTGCCGATCAGCCCGGGCGGCCCGGGCAACCCCATCGGCCCGTGCGGGCCTGAGCCGTCGGCCGGCGAGCCGCCAGGGAACTCCTGCATGATCGTCGTCGCGACCGACCACGCACTCGACGCGCGGCAGCTCGGCCGGGTCGCCAGGCGGGCCGTGTTCGCGATGGGCAGGACCGGCGCCGACTTCGCCGGGGGCAGCGGCGACTACGCAATCGCGTTCGCGACCGCCGGCGGGCCGCCGGCTGCGGACTCGGCGCTCGGCCGGGTATTCGCCGCCGCGCAGGACGCCGTCGAGGAGGCGATCCTGAACTCGCTGTTCACGGCCACGACGGTGACCGGCTACCAGGGCCGTGTCGGGCACGCGGTGCCGCTCGACCTGGTCGCGGCGACCTGTCGCGAAGCGGGCGTGCTCACGCTCCCGTGACCCCGCCGCGCCAAGATCACGGACAGCTTTGTCCGGCACAGCCGAAAGATGTCCGTGGTCATGAGCGCCGGGCCGGGCTGTGGCGTCCAGGGCGAGTTGCCGGGAGAATTGCGTAGAACCAAGGGAATTCAGTTCAGGAGGAGCCGTGCTCTACGCGTTCGGATTCGACCGGATCGGCGTGCTGGTCAGCGATCTGTACTTCGTCGACCCCCGGCCAGCGCCGGGGCAGGAGGGCGCGGAACACGGCGTGCGGGTCGAGGTGCGGATGCTCGGCCAGGGCGAGCTGAAGGGGTCGATCTACTCGGCCAGGCCGATCGAGGTGGGCCGCCCCGTCTGGCGCGCGGACCTGCTCGAGGCCGTCGACGGGCCGCCGGGCAGCCTGAACCGGGCGCACCACCACCCGGCTTTCGACGGCTGGAACCCAGGCAGGCGGGTGTTCGACAAGGGCCTGTCCGCCGACGCGGTCCCGTGGGTCGGGGAGCAGCTTTCCGATCTCGGCGGACTGCTCGAGCGGGCCGGGATGAGCGGCGACGGCGCGCTCGCCGGCGATGCCGAGAGCCTGCGCGGCGCGGTACCGGAGATCACGGCGGTCGTGAGGAGCCTGCTCGACCGGGTCAAGGCCGGCGAGCTCGCGGCCGCGCCCGCGGACGGCGAGCCACACAGCGCTCGGATCAGCTGGCTCTAGCCGCCGCCGGCCGAGCTGGGGTGCCCCTGATCCGGGGCTGCGCGGGGCATATCGCCGGTTCCGCCTAGGGTAGGGGACATGCGAACCGCCGATTTCGGGCCGGAACCGTCACCGAACCCCCCGTCACCGGACGTCCCGTCGCCGAACGCACTGCGCCGGGCGCTGGCGCGGGCCCGCGACGGCAAGCCGCTGGACAGGGACGAGGCCGCCGTGCTGCTGCACGCCAGGGGCGGTCAGCTGACCGAGCTGCTCGGCTACGCGGCCAGGACGCGGGACGCCGGGCTGCTCGCGGCGGGCAGGCCTGGCGTGATCACGTACTCGCGCAAGGTGTTCATCCCGCTGACCAGGCTCTGCCGGGACCGCTGCGGGTACTGCACGTTCGTGACCGTGCCGGGACGGCTGGCTCCCGGCGGCGAGTTCCTGTCCCCTGACGAGGTGCTCGAGATCGCCAGTCAGGGCGCCGCGCTCGGCTGCAAGGAGGCCCTGTTCACGCTCGGCGACCGGCCGGAGACGCGGTGGCGGCAGGCCCGCGAGTGGCTGGAGGCGCACGGATACGACGACACGCTGTCCTACGTCAGGGCCATGGCGATCCGGGTGCTCGAGGAGACCGGGCTGCTGCCGCACCTGAACCCCGGCGTGCTGAGCTGGCAGGACTTCCAGCGGCTGAAGCCTGTCGCGCCGTCGATGGGCATGATGCTGGAGACCACGGCGCAGCGGCTGTTCACCGAGCCGGGCGGGCCGCATTTCGGCAGCCCGGACAAGGACCCTAAGGTCAGGCTGCGCGTGCTCGAGGACGCTGGCCGGTCGGCCGTCCCGTTCACGACCGGCATCCTGATCGGGATCGGCGAGACCCCTGCCGAGCGGGCCGACTCGATCTTCGCGATCCGCGGCGTGGCGCGCGAGTTCGGCGGCGTGCAGGAAGTGATCGTGCAGAACTTCCGCGCCAAGGCGGACACCAAGATGAGCTCGGTCGCCGACGCCGAACTTGACGACCTGGCCGCGACGATCGCGGTGAGCCGGCTCGTGCTCGGGCCTTCGATGCGGGTCCAGGCACCGCCAAACCTGATCGGCGAGGAGTACCGGCTGATACTGGACGCCGGGATCGACGACTGGGGCGGCGTGTCGCCGCTGACGCCCGACCACGTCAACCCGGAGCGGCCGTGGCCGCAGATCACCGACCTCGCCGCGCGGACCGCCGCGGGCGGCTTCGAGCTGCGCGAGCGGCTGACGATCTACCCGGGTTACCTGCGCGAGCCGTGGCTGGACCCGCGGCTGGCGGCGCATGTGGCGGCGCTGGCCGACCCGGTGACCGGCCTGGCGCGCGACGGCGCGATGCCCGCCGGGCTGCCGTGGCAGGAACCCGACGGCGGCTGGGGCCAGTCGGCCGGGCGGACGGACCTGCACGTCACGATCGACACGCAGGGGCGGAGCGCCGACCGGCGCTCTGACTTCCAAGACGTCTACGGCGACTGGGCGGAGATCGCCGGCCGGATCGAGCCTGCTGCCCGGCCCGGCGAGCCGGCAGCGCGGCGCGGCGAGTCCGCTCCCGCGCGGCTGCGGTCCGAGGTCGCGGCCGCGCTGCGGAGCGCGGAGCGGGATCCGGCCGGGCTGACCGATGCCGAGGCGCTGGCCTTGCTCGACGCCGACGGGGACGAACTCGACGCGCTGGCCGGCCTGGCCGACGCCATCCGCCGCGACGTCAACGGCGACGCCGTCACCTACGTCGTGAACAGGAACATCAACTTCACCAACGTCTGCTACACCGGCTGCCGGTTCTGCGCATTCGCGCAGCGCCGCACCGATGCGGATGCCTACACGCTGTCGCGTGAGCAGATCGGCGACCGGGCGGCCGAGGCGTGGGCGGCCGGGGCAACCGAGGTGTGCATGCAGGGCGGCATCCACCCTGACCTGCCCGGCACCGCGTACTTCGATATCGCCGCGGAAGTGAAGCGACGCTGCCAGGAGTTGCACGTCCACGCGTTCTCGCCGATGGAGGTGATGAACGGGTCGGCGCGCACCGGGATGCCGGTCCGTGACTGGCTGGTTCGCGCCCGCGAGGCCGGCGTGGACTCGCTGCCCGGCACGGCCGCGGAGATACTCGACGACGACGTGCGCTGGGTGCTCACCAAGGGCAAGCTACCGACCTCGGCCTGGATCGAGGTGATGACGACGGCGCACGAGCTCGGCATCCCGACCACGGCGACGATGATGTACGGCCACGTGGACACCCCGGCCCACTGGGTCGCGCACCTGCGTGTCATCCGTTCGATCGCTGACCGGACCGGCGGGTTCACCGAGTTCGTGCTGCTCCCGTTCGTCCACGCCAGCTCGCCGATCTACCTGGCTGGCCTGGCGCGGCCCGGCCCGACCCGCCGCGAGAACCGGGCGGTGCACGCGCTGTCGCGGCTGATGCTGCACGGCGCGATCGGCTCGATCCAGTGCTCCTGGGTCAAGCTCGGCGACGACCTGTGCCGCGAGGTCCTGGCCGGCGGGGTCAATGACCTCGGCGGCACCCTCATGGAGGAGACGATCAGCCGGATGGCCGGCTCGCAGAACGGCTCGTTCAAGACGATCAGCCAGCTAGCCGGCATGGTTGCGCCGATCGGCCGCCCGCTGCGCCAGCGGACAACGACCTACGGACAGCCATCGGCCGAACGGCTCGCCGCGGCGGCTGCCTCCGACGGCGTCTGCGCGTCCGTGCGGAGTGCGCCGGGACGTTCGTTGCCGCTGGTCTCCCTGCCCAGCACTGGCTCGTGAGTTCGGGCTGATCGGGGACTCGGCCGCTCCGATCGGGGACTTAGCGCCCTTCCAGCCGACGCTGAGCTTTGCTACTACGGCAATGACGGCGGTACGGCTAGGGTCTGTGCATGGACAGCGCTTGGACGTCCCTGGTGAGGCTCAGCGCGTTCGGTCGCGGGGCGGGCGACGGTCGCCGCCCGGCGCTAGCCGTTGCGCAGCAGGCGGCACCGGAGTGACCGTTGTCCGATCCCGCCCCGACTGGGTTTGAGGAAGTGACTGGCTATGACGACTGAGACTCGGAAGGTCAGGCTGGCTGGGTGGGGGATGACCGAGCCGACCGTGGCGGAGGTGGCCGAACCGCGGTCGGCCGACGAGGTGGCGGCGCTGGTGAAGGGCGTGTCGCCGGCCGGCGTGATCGCCAGGGGACTGGGTCGCAGCTATAACAATGCCGCGCAGAACGATGGCGGGCTGGTCCTGTCGATGGCCGGGATGACCGACCTGCTGTCGTTCGACCAGGCGAGCGGGGTGGTCACCTGCGAGGCCGGGGTGAGCCTGGAGCAGCTGATGGTGCGGTTGCTGCCCGCGGGCTGGTTCGTGCCGGTGTCGCCGGGGACCAGGCAGGTGACGGTCGGCGGCGCGATCGCGGCCGACGTGCACGGCAAGAACCATCACTCGGCAGGCAGCTTCGCCCGGCACGTGCTGTCGATTGACCTGCTGACCGCCGACGGCGACATGCGGACGGTGACGCCGGAGTCCGACGCCGACCTGTTCTGGGGGACCGCCGGGGGCATGGGGCTGACCGGGATCATCCTGCGGGCCACGATCGCGATGAAGAGGGTCGAGACGGCCAGGCTGGTCGTCGACACGGTGCGGACGGCCAACATCGACGACACGATGGCGTACCTGGCCTCGACCGACAAGGACCACGACTACACCGTCGCGTGGACCGACTGCCTGGCCGCCCGGAGCAGCCTGGGCCGGTCGGTGATCACCAGCGGTGACTTCGCCGCGATGGGCGACGTGCGGTACAGGAACCGGGCCAAGCCGCTGGAGTTCAAGCCGTCCGCGCTGGCCGGCGCGCCGCCGGTGTTTCCTTCCGGGCTGATCAACGCCCGGACGGTGGCGCTGCTGAACGAGGCGTGGTTCCGCAAGGCGCCGCGTCGGCGGACCGGAGAGATCCAGACCATCGGCCAGTTCTTCCACCCGCTGGACGGCATCAGGAACTGGAACCGGGTCTACGGCCCCGCGGGCTTCCGGCAGTACCAGTACGTGGTCCCGTTCGGCGCCGAAGACGTGGTCAGACGCTCGCTCGAGCGGATCAGCGCGCTGCGGGCGCCGTCGTTCGTCACCGTGCTGAAGCGGTTCGGCGAGGGCGGCCAGGGGATGCTGTCGTTCCCGATGCCGGGCTGGACGCTGGCGCTCGACTTCCCGTCCGGCACGCCGTGGCTGAGCCAGTTGCTGGGCGAACTCGACGAGATGGTGCTCGAGGCGGGCGGCCGGCTCTACCTCGCCAAGGACTCCCGGATTCCGGCTGAGCTGATGCCGCGGATGTATCCGAGGCTGGAGGACTTCCGGCGGCTGCGCGCCGAGGTCGACCCGGCCGGCGTCTTCAGCTCTGACCTGTCGGCTCGCCTGGGCCTGTGATAGCTGGGCCTGTGATAGCTGGGCTCGTGATGGCCGGTGGGCTCGGCACGGCCGCCGAGCGTGGCGGCTCTGGCCGCCGAGCCCTCGAGTGAGGTAGCTAGCTATGAGCGAGTCATGGTCGGCCGACTCGACCGGATCAGAGACCGTGGACGGACAATACCGACACTCCCGACGAGCGGAACGGACGGAGTCCGCCCCATGCCATGATCTTGAAGAGTTTCCGGCCGATCGGCCGGAAAACTCTTCAAGATCTATGCCATCGACCCGGCTCGGCAGCCGGGCGAGCACTGGCGCGGCGTTCCTGTCCAGCCTCGAACCCTGAGTACCTGGCCAATCTGCGCGGCCACTAGGCAGGGCGTTGTGCGGATGTCCGGGTATCCGTACCGCAGCGTGATCAGGCCGTCGGCGGCCGCCGCGTTGTCCCGGCGGATGTCGCGCCACCGTCGCTCGTCGGGATGAGCGAGCCTGCCGTCGAGTTCTATGGTCAGGGCGAATTCGCCGTAGAGCACGTCCCGGTACTCGCGATTCCAACCGCGGGCAACCGGCGCCTGTCGCTGGCCGGGCGGCAGTTGGTGCGCCTTCTCGACGTTTGTGACGTAGAGATACTCGAGCACAGAGTGAACTCCTGCCATGCCGGGCTGAAGCACCGACTCGATGTCGGGGCGCCACCGAAGCCTGCAGCGCCCGTAGGTGGCTTCCAGCAAGATTCGCTGAGTGGTCAGCCTGCGACCAAGCGCCGACGTTACCCAGCCGATTGCCTGATCGAGGTTGCCGCAGCTGTCGCAGAGGTCGAGAACGGTCTCTTCGATCCGGGTTCGGGGCGGCAGTCGGGCCGGGTGCACGGCCTGGTCGGCTCCGAGCCTGGCGTGGACGACGATGCCGCGCACCGCGGTGACTCGCCTGCTGGCCGGAACGGTGACGTGGATGACCGGCGCGGGCTTGTCAAGGAGCCCGTCCAACTCTGCCGCGGTCTGGTGGCTCAGCGCGGCTCCCTGGCCAGCTCGCAGGACCGCGGCCCACACGGTTGCCTCCCGGTCCGGGATGCCGGTGAAGACGGCGTAAACGCCGGAAAGCATCAACCCGTGGCCGGGCGCGGGGCGCGCTAGCGCACCACGAGGAAGCTGGCGGCATCGCGCTCGGGGCGCGGGACCGGCGGGGCGGCGGCGTGGCCGACGCCGACCGCGCCCATGGGTTCCCAGCCCTCGGGCAGGTCCAGGGCCGCCGCGGCGACCGAACCGCAGAACAGCGTGCTCGACACCCAACACGAGCCGAGCCCTTCGACCGCCAGGGCGACGAGCAGGTTCTGCACGCCGGCGCCCATGGCGACCAGGAACATCGCCCGCTCGGCGGCGTTGCGGCGCCGGTCCGGGTAGGCGTGCGCGGCATCGGCCAGCAGGCAGGGCACGATGATCAGCGGCGCCCGGCGCAGCGGCTCGCCGCGCCTTGTCCTGCGGGCGATCTGCTCCTCGGTGAACCCGTCGCCGCGCAGGTCGGTGACCCAGGCCGCGAGCATGTCGTCGAGCAGCCTGGTCCGCGCCTGCGCCGACTCGACGACCGCGAACCGCCACGGCTGGCTGTGATGCGGGGCGGGGGCGGTGAACGCGGCGGCGATCGCGCGCCGGACCGGGGCCGGGTCGACCGGCTCCGAGGTGAAATCTCGCACGGTGCGCCGCTCCGCGAGCACGTCGGCCGCCCCGAGCCGGAACATGTCCTCGGCGGCCGGCCTGATCAGCGCCGCTGCACCTGGCCCGTCGCCGTCGGGATCGGTCGTCTCGCGCGGGTCGTGCGCCGCCAGTTCGGGAACCGAGGCGGCACCGGGGACCGAGGCGGCGGCGGCGATGACCAGCTCGGGCAGGCCGCGCACGATCGCGACCGGAACCTGGTCGGTCTTGCCCTTGACGAGTTCGGCCGCCGCGGCGATCTCGTCGGCGACGGCCGCGACCGTCACCTCGAGCGTGTTGCCGAAGGTGTCGGCCTGACCCCGGTGGTCGCGCAGCGGCCACACGCCGGCCGCTCCGATCGCCGCGTCGGTCTGGCCGTTGCGCCATGGGCGGCCCATCGTGTCGGTGACCAGCACGCCAACCGTCGCGCCGGTCAGGTCGGTGATCGCCTTGCGCAGGCGCCTGGCCGACCCGTCCGGATCCTCGGGCAGCAGCACGACGGTTCCCGGTGCGGTGTTGGACCGGTCAACCCCGGCCGCCGCCATCACCAAGCCGTGCCTGGTCTGGGCGATCGTCGTCGGGCCGCGTCGCGCCACCACCCTGACGGTCTCGGCCGCGATCGCGTCGTCGCGGTCGGCGCTGATCACCTGGCCCTCGGCTTTGCTGATGATCTTCGAGGTGATCACCACGATGTCGCCGTCCGCGAGCCGGGGCGCCATGGTCACGATCAATTCGGCCAGGTCCGCGCCCGGCCCGATCTCCGGCAGCCCTGGCACGCCGGTGACCGTGAACTCGCTCATGGACTGTCTCACGCTCACGTGGACAGCTCCTCGGCTAGGTCGATCGCGGCCGTGGCGATCGTCGCGGCCGCCGCGGCGTCGGTCATGTACAGCGGCAGAGCCCGCACCGCGATCCCGGCGAGTTCGGCGTCCTGGACCGTGCTGGCGTCGGACGAGTCGACGAGCCAGCCGTCGAGCAATCCGCGGCCGTAGTGCGCGGCGACGGCTGAAGCGGTCGTCTTGACCCCGATTGCCGCCAGGCAGGCGTCGGCCATGCCGCGGACCGGCGCGCCGCCAATCACCGGGGAGACGCCCACGACCGTCTTGGCGCGGACGGCGTCGGCGATGCCAGATATCGCGAGGATGATGCCGATGCTGACGACCGGGTTGGACGGCGGCAGCAGCACGAAGTCCGCGTCGGCGATCGCCGGCAGGACGCCGGGAGCGGGCGCGGCTCGCTCGGCGCCCGAGGCGATGAAGCTCAGGGCGGGAACCTTGGCGTGCAGCCGGACCCACCATTCCTGGAAGTGCACGGCGCGCCTGCCCGACTCGTCGTCGATCAGCACGTGCGTCTGGACGTCGTCGTCGGTCATCGGCAGCAGCGTCACCCCGGGCTGCCATCGCGCGCAGAGCTGTTTGGTCACCTCGGACAGCGGCAGCCCGGCGCGCAGCATCGACGTGCGCGCGATGTGCGTGGCGAAGTCGCGGTCGCCGAGGCTGAACCAGTCGGGCCCGGCGCCGTAGGCGGCCAGCTCGGACTGCACCAGGTAACTTTCGTCGGCGCGGCCCCAGCCCTGCTCCTCGCTGATGCCGCCGCCGAGCGTGTACATGACGGTGTCCAGGTCCGGGCAGACATGCAAGCCGAACAGCCTGATGTCGTCGCCCGTGTTCCCGACGACCGTGATCTCGGCGTCCGGGGCTGCGATTCGCAGTCCGCGCAGGAACCGGGCGCCGCCCACTCCGCCGGCGAGCAAGGTGATGCGCATGAGCCCGAGTCTGCCAGCAGCAACGGGCCGCGTGTCGGGCGGGGACGCTGCCCAGGCGCAGGCTGGGACCCCAGGATTCCCGGCAGACTTTCCCGTCATCACGGGCAACCGGTCGACCTTTATCACGTATCCGCCTTGACGTTTGGCAAGACACGCGCGTGTAATTTCATCAGTGTAATTCTCTGGCAGGCTTCGCCCGGGGCGCCAGGGAGCCGACGGGGTAGCGAGGGGTGGAGGTGCGCTGTGACTGACGCAATCGTCACGCTTGTGCACGACGCGTTTGGCATCGGCGCGGACGAGGCCGCTGAGCCGACCTGGCAGGACAGGGCGCTGTGCGCCCAGACCGATCCTGAGGCGTTCTTTCCCGAGAAGGGCGGATCTACCAGGGAGGCCAAGCGAGTGTGCCGCAGCTGCGATGTGCGGACGGAGTGCCTGGAGTACGCACTCGAGCACGACGAGCGGTTCGGCATCTGGGGCGGTCTGTCCGAACGGGAGCGCCGGCGGCTGAAGCGGCAGGTCGGCTAGCGACCCGCCGGGCAGCCCGGCGACCCCTGCGGCTTGGGCGTGCGACCGGGCCGCCTCGGGCCGCCCCGGGCCGCCCCGGGCCGTCTCGGGCCGCGTCCGGGCGCCGGGCGGCCGGGAAGCCGGCACCCGGCTGCGTACGAGACGCTGCGCGCCGGGGGCTTCACGGCCATTTGAGCTAGTATCGTCCCCGCTAGGGCGGCTCAGCTGCGCCCCGGCAAGCTCGCCGTCTGGCAGTGCCGGCCCCCCGGCTTCGCGTATCGTTCACAGGGAACCCGGCCCGCCGGAAGGCCCTGGCAGTCGCCGGCCCCGCGGGGTAAAGCCCCCTGAACAGCAACCGGATCGCCTTGTCGCCGAACGAGTCTTATCCGCAGCACGTCGTGACCGCCGTCATCGTCGCGCACGATGGCGCAGCCTGGCTGCCGCATGTCGCCGACGCCGTGCTCGGACAGACGCGGCCGGTGCAGCGGGTCGTCGCCGTGGACACAGGAAGCCGGGACCGCAGCGGCGCCGTCCTCGGGTCGAAGTTCGGCCGGACTGCGGCGTTCGGCATGGAGCGGTCGACCGGCTACGGCGCCGCGATCGCCAGGGCGTTGCAGCACCGGGCCGCGAACATGCCCGTGCCGAGCCCGCCTGGCGCCCAGGGGGCCGAGCGGATCGAGTGGCTGTGGCTGCTGCACGACGACTGCGAGCCCGCGCCCGACGCGCTCGAGCAGCTGCTGCGGGGCACGGTCGAGACCACGTCGGCCGCGGTACTCGGCCCGAAGCTGCGGGACTGGTCCCAGCGTGAGGTGATCCTCGAGGCGGGCGTCACGCTGGACACGGCGACGCGGCGGGTCACCGGCATCGAGCCGCGCGAGGTCGACCAGGGTCAGCACGACGGCGATCGGGACGTACTCGCCGTGAGCAGCGCGGGCATGCTGGTCCGCCGCGACATCTGGGACCACGTCGGCGGGTTCGACACCGGCATGGGCCTGTTCATGGAGGACATCGACTTCTGCTGGCGGGTGCACGCGGCCGGCTACCGGGTCCGGGTGATCACCGACGCGATCGCCTACCACGCCCAGGCCAGCGCCAGGCACCGGCGGGCCGTGTCCGTCGGCCGCCGCACGCGGATGCTCGACCGCAGGAACGGCCTGCTGACCCTGCTCGGCAACCTGCCGTTCCGGCCGATGCTGACCGCGGCGGCCGGCAACGTCCTCGTCTCGCTGCTGCGGATCACCTTCTTCCTGCTGGCCAAGCGGCTGGCCGCGGCGATGGACGAGCTCTCGGCCATCATCGCCGTGCTCTGTCATCCCCTGCGGCTGATTCGGATGCGCGGTCAGCGTTCCCGTGGTCGGCGGGCCGCCTATAGCAGGGTCAGGGCGGACCTGCCGCCCGGTCACTCGGCGCGGCGCCTGACCGAGTTCGCGATATCGACCCTGTCGAAGTCACAGCCCGATGCCACGGGAGCGCATCACGCATCGGCTGACCCGGCCGAAGACGACTCGATGCTCGTCGACAACGGGCTCGGCAAGCTGCTGCTGACCAGCCCCTCCCTGCTCACCTTCGTCGCGCTGCTCGCCGTCGCGCTCGCCGCGGGGCACTCGCTGATCGGACCTGGACCGCTCGGCGGCGGCTCGCTGGTGCCGTCCTGGGGCGGCGCATCCGACCTGTGGAGTGCCTACCTGCAGGCGTTCCACCCGACGGGGATCGGCTCGGCCGCGGCGGCGCCGCCCTGGCTGGCGGTGATCGCCGCCCTCGCCACCGTGCTCGCCGGGAAGGCCTGGCTGGCCATCGACGTGCTCATGGTCGGCTGCGTGCCGCTCGCCGGGATGACCGCGATGCTCGCCGCCCGCAAAGTCACCACCTCGGCGCCGGTCCGGGTGTGGGCGTCGGTGACCTACGCGCTGCTGCCGGTCGCCACGGGCGTCGTCGCCTCAGCGCGGTTCGGCACCGCAGTCGCGTTCATCCTGCTTCCGCTGATCCTGGCGCAGGCCGGCCGCATGGTCACCGCGTCGGGGCCGCGGGCGACCCGCGCGGCCTGGGCGACCGGGCTGCTGGTCGCGATCGGCGCCGCCTTCGTCCCGCTGCTCTGGATCATGACGGTCGTCGCCTGCCTGCTGGCCGCGATCGTGTTCCGCGCCACCAGGCGCGGCCTGCTGCGCAACCTCGCCATCGCGACGCTGATGGCGCCCGTTCTGCTGCTGCCCTGGTCACTGACCCAGTTCGCGCACCCGGCCGGCACGCTGCTCGAAGCCGGCCTGCCGCAGCCGGGAACTCCGGTCGGCGGCCTGCCCGCCAGGGCGCTGATGCTGCTCAGTCCGGGCGGTCCCGGACTGCCGCCTTACTGGGTCACGGCCGGGCTGCTCGCCGTCGCCCTCGCCGCGCTGTTCGTCGGCCGGCGCCGCAAGCTGGTCATGGCGGGCTGGGGGATCGCACTGTCCGGGCTGCTCACCGCGATCGTGGCGAGCCACCTGACGGTGCGGCCCGGCGAGGGCGGCCCGGTCGTCGTGTGGACCGGGCTTCCGCTCGCGCTCGCCGCGCTCGGGCTGCTGCTGGCCTCCGCGGCCGGGGCGGGGGCGCTCGGCCGCCTGCTGGCCGGGGTCAAGGGCTGGCGTGCGGTCGTGTCCGGCCGCGGACCGTGGGCCGCGCTGGTCGCCCTCATCGCCTGCTCAACGCCGGTGATCGCCGCCGCGGCATGGCTCGGTGCCGGGGTGAGCGGGCCGATTCATCCGGTGCACAGCACGGTCGTGCCTGAACTCGTCGCCGCGGCGGAAGGCCAGAGCCGCCAGGTGCGGACGCTGGTGCTCAGGTCGTCCGGCGGTCGGATCTCCTACCTGCTGCTCAGCGGCCCGAGCCCGTCGCTGGCCGACACGGCGCTCACCCCGCCGCCCGATGCCCTGCACGCGCTCAGCAAGGCTGTCTCCACGCTGACCACGCCGGGCGGCGGGCTGGCGGCCGACCAGGCACGGCTGCTCGCCGACTTCGACATCGGCTACGTGCTGGTCCAGGCGCCGGTCGACAAGCGGCTGGCCAACCTGCTCGGCAACGTGAGCGGGCTGCGGCCCTACAGCATCACGTCAGGCTACTCGCTGTGGCAGCTGGACAGCCCGCCCGCCAGGTTGACCGTCACCGAGCCCGACGGCACCGTGGTAGCGATACCGTCGGGCCGGGTCGGCGTCTCGGCGGCGCCCGCCCCGACCGCGGGCGGAACGCTGATGCTGTCCGAGCCCGCCGGCGGCTGGAGCGCATCGCTCGACGGGCATCCGCTGGCCGAGGTGCCGTCGCCGGCCGGCGGCTGGGCGCAGGCCTTCAGGCTGCCCCGGGGCGGTGGCAGCCTGAGCGTCGGGCACTCCGGCTTCGCCAGGGAGCTCATGCTCGTCTTCGAGCTGCTGGCGTTCGTCGTTGCCGTCGGTCTCGCGCTGCCCGGCATCAAGGTGGCCGAGCAGGAGGCGCTGTCCGCCGGGGCCGCCGATGCGGACCGGCCTGGCACGGCCGGGTCCGGCCTGACGGGCGCTGGCCTGGCTGGCGCGGGCGGCGAGGTGGCGGGCGGCGAGGTGGCGGGCGGCTATATGGCGGGCGGCGAGGTGGCGGCCGGCGCGGCGCCGGAGGGCCGGGCCGGGCTGGCCGGGGGTGTGCTGGCTGGCAGGCAGGCGCGGTCGCCGCGCTACGCGCGCGGCGCGCGCAGCAGGGCCCGTCGGGGCCGGGCAGCCGCCCGCGGCAAGGTCGGCAGGGCAGGCAGGAGCAGGGCCGGCCAGGAAGCGGCGGCCGGGGGCCGGTCTGGCGCGTCGCCGGCCGGCCTCGACGAGGCCGCCGCGGCGGCCGGTACGGCGGCCGGCTCCCGGGCGCGGCCCGGGTCGCGCAGGCGCGCGGACGACGCCGCCGGCCGGCGCGAGGCGCGCCAGCGCGAGGCCGGGCTGGCCGATGCCTGGCCGTATGCTGCGGGCCGCGACGACCCGGGCGATGACACCAGGCTGGCAGATGCCTGGCCGTATCCGGGTCGCGACGACCCGGCCGGCGACACCAGGCTCGCCGACGCCTGGCCTTACGCGGCCGAGGAGCCGCGCCCAGGTTCCCGCGCCGATGCTCCGCGGTCGGACCTGAGGCCGCCGGCCGGGGGTGATCCGGCCCAGACCGGGCCGCGCCCCGGCCGGCCCGCCGGTCCGCAGGAACAGGCCTGGTCCTACTCGGACGAGCCGGATCATGACCTTGGTGCTCGTGCCGATTTTTCCGCAACGGGACCGTCCGGGCGACCCTACGACGACGGCTATCCCGAGCCGTCCGCCGGTCGCCATTCCGCGGCTGCGGGCCGGTCTCCGTCCGGCCGCTCGGCCTCCGGCGACTGGCCGTACCCCGATTCCGGCGCCGGCCCGCGGCGGGACCGCGGTCCCGCGGCGGGGCGGTCTCCGTCTGGCCGGTCGCCGGCCGGGTCGTGGCCGGATCCCGGCGTGGAGACCGCGGACCGCCGCTTGTCGTCCGGACGTTCCGCGGCCGGCCGCTCGCCCGAGCGTGACTGGCCGGCCCGGGACCTGGCCGACCGGGACCTGGCCGACCGGGACCTGGCCGACCGGGACCTGGCCGACCGGGACCGGCAGGCCTGGGGTGATGATCAGAGCACGCAGGACCGGCGCACCGACGAGCCCTCGACGTCGGGTTCGTGGCCGTATGGCGAGCCGGACCGCGGCCGCCGCTCGACGCGGTCCGGCCGGCCTGACACCGAGCCTGACCAGGATCCCGCTGACCGCGGGCCCAGGGAGCCGCGACGCGGCCGGCGCGGTATCGGGCGGTCGGCCCGGCACGGCGGCGGCCGGCCAGGTCGCGACCGGACACGCGAGGAGCCGCCGGCCCGGCCGGGCGGCGGCGAGGCGCTCGAGCCGCTGCCGCCGATCGGCGGTCCCGGGCGCAGGCAGAGCGGACGCAGCGCCTGGCGGCCGGCGGAGGATACCGGCGAGCGGGTCAGGGGCCGTGACGAGGAGCGGCAGGATCAGCGATGGTCAGAGCCACTGCCCGACTATGAGCCCGAGTACGAGGGAGACGGCTGGTGACGGCTCGCAAGGCCAGGCCGATCAGGAGCCGCCAGCGGGCGAACCGGTTCGTCCTGGTGTTCCTCGTGCTGCTCGCGCTGGCGGGCCTGTACGGCTTCGCCGGGCTCGGCCGCGCGGTCGTCCTCACGGCCGGCCCGCCGGCCGGCCCGGCGGGCAAGCTGGCGGTCAACTCCGCGCTGCTCGCCTGCCCGGCGCCGGGATCGGCCGGCCTCACGGGCGGGAACATCGCCGAGGCCAGCGCGCCGGCCAGCACCGGCAGCGGTCAGGTGGCGCTGACGGCGCTGAGTCCCGCCGCCAAGTCGCAGCCGCCCGCGGCCGTGAGAACCTCACCTCAGCCCGGTCAGCTGACGGTGAGAACGGTCCGCGACGCGCCCCCCGTGCCGACGAAACTGGCGACCTTGCCGAGCATGGCCGGCGGGGCGGTGCCGACCAGCCGGGCCAGGGGCGGCCTGATCATCGCGGCCACCGGGTCGGACGCGCAGGGCTTCGACGTCGAGCAGCTCAGCCCGGGCGGGCTGCCGACGGCACGGTGTCAGGCGCCAGGCTCTGACTTCTGGTTCGTCGGCCCGGAGACGACCAAGATGCACACCGAGCTGTACCTGGTCAACGCCGACAGCCTGCCCGCCGACGCCCACGTGAGCATCCAGACCGACAGCGGCCCGCGGCTCGGCGCCGGAGACTCGGGGATCGTCGTGCCGCCGCACGCCATGATCGTGCAGAGCCTGGACAAGCTCGTGCACTCGGCCAAGGCCGCGGCCTTCCACGTGACGACGAGCACCGGCCGCGTGGTTGCCGCCATCCGCGAAACCGGCAGCACCGCCGAGCCGGGAGCCTGGCTGCCCGCCGCCCAGGAGCCGGCGACCACGCAGATGCTGACCGGCTTGCCCGCCACGGCCGGGACGCGCGAGCTGTACATCGCCGTGCCAGGGCCCGCGGCGGCCAGGGTCAAGGTTACCGCGGTGACCCCGCGCGGTTCGTACCATCCCACCGGCGGAAACTACATCAGCCTGCTGGGTCACCTGACCACTGGCGTCTCGATCCCGTCGCTTAGCGGGAACTCTGGCTCGATCAAGATCTCCGCGAACGTGCCGGTCACGGCCATGCTCGAGGTCTCGGGCGGGCCGTCAGGCGCGCCAGGCGCCTTCATCGGCGGCTGTGACCCCGTCACCGAGCAGGGCGTCGTCGCGGCGAGCCCGGTCGGCCCGGCGGGCAAGACCCAGCTCGTGCTGTCCGCTCCCGGGCATGCCGCGAGCGTCAGGATCACGCAGGCGGCTCCTGGCGCCGCACTGACCGGGCAGACCGGCCAGGTGGTGCGGATACCCGCCAAGTCGGCCGCGAAGGTGCGGATCGGCCTGCCTCAGCACGCGGGCGGCGGCGTCAAGATCGTCGCGATCGTCGTGACGCCGCTGCCCGGGTCGGGGCCGGTCTACGCGGCCCGGCTGGCCATCGTCGGCGGCTCCCTGCTGGCGGTGCTGCCGGTCGTCTCGTCGCCGACGAGGATCGACCTGCCCGACGTCGGCCAGTCCCTGGTGCGCGTGCTCGGGTCGTTAGCCGGTCCTTCCGCTCCGGCCCGTCAGCGGCAGCGGACGGCCCGGCGCGGACCACGAGCCCGGGCCGGTCAGTCGTCGTCCGGATAGTCGGGATCGATCACCTGCGGGTCGAGGCCGAGCAGCCTGGCGAACTCCTCGATCACCACGTCGAGCACGAGCTCGCCGAGTTCGTCCTCGCCGTCCGTGCGGGCCAGCAGCGGCCTCCGGTACAGCACGATCCTGGCTGGCCTGGCCGGGCGGGCCGGATCGCCAGGATCGGGCCGGGCGGGGTCGAGCCTGGCCAGCGGCACGGGATCGGCCTCATCGGACAGCAGGTCGAGTGGAGGCGGATCGACCGCGGGCACTTCCTCGACCGCGAACTCCACCCCGGCCAGCTCGGCCTCCCAGCGCGGCTCGAGCTGGGCGACCGCCTGCAGCACGAGCTCGTCGAACCGCTCGGCGCGGCTGCGGTACAGCGGCGACCCGGCCGGAGCCAGCGGCCCGCGCAGGCCGCGCCCGTGCCGGTCGCGGCGCCTGATCCGCGCGGTCGCCGGAGGTCGCCTGTCAGCCGGTCGCACAACCACACAGCGTAACTCAGATGTTTCTGACCGAGGCAGGCCGGCGGCCGGCGGCCCGCCTCGGGCGTCCCGGCCCCGCGGCCGTCCCGCGGCGGTCCCGCCCGGTCGATCGCGGGGAGGGCCCAGAAAAGACAGAGACACGATCGTGCAGAGTGCCCCGGGTGATGGCGTTACCGCCATGCGTACCGATACCGTCAGCGGTTGTGAGCGAACTACGCGGCCCGGGCCTCAGCGGGGGCGCAGGCGCTCCGATGGTCAAGTCCTGTACCGCAGCCGGCCCGCAGCCGCGTTCGCGCCTGGCCGCGTCGGCAGCACCGCGAACGGAGCCGTGAGCGAGGTGGATCGTTGAGTTCTCGCCGCTGCTCCCGGCCGGCCTGCAAGCGGGATGCCGTCTGCACGCTGACTTACGTGTACCGGGACTCGACGGCGGTGCTCGGGCCGCTCGCCGCCTACGTCGAACCGCACTGCTACGACCTGTGCAGCGCGCACGCGGATCGGCTCACGGCACCGCGCGGCTGGGACATCGTGCGGCTGCCGCTCGCTCCGAGCCAGGAGGCCGCGGCCGACGACCTGGAGGCGCTGGCCAACGCCGTCCGCGAGGCGGCAGCCCCGCGCGCGGCCGCCGAACCGGTCGGGCAGGGCATCGAGGTCGGCAGGCGCGGGCACCTGAGGGTGCTGCGGTCGGCGCCGCAGGAGCGCGGCCGGCCGGGCTAGCCCTCGGGCCGACCCGACGGGACCTGGCCCCTGTCTCTGCTCCACCTGCCCCATCGCCGCTCGTCCCCACATCACGGCTCTGCTCGAGGCCAGCCTGCTCCGCCCGACGGGAGGCGCGGTATCGCGCTGCACGCCTGAGCCGTCGTCGCGGCTACGCCGGCCCCGGCCTGGCTGGACGGGTAGTCTGGCGGCCTGGAACGGCAGGAAAGCCGCCAGCAGGGGCGGCACGGGACCGGAAATGGTCGGGAGAGGCAAGCCGAAGTGGCCGACTACGCGAAGATCTTCAAGGCATACGACATCAGGGGCCTGGTTCCTGACGAGCTTGACGAGGACGTCGCGCAGGCCGTCGGAACGGCGTTCGCGACGATGACGGGAGCGCGGGCCGTGGTGACCGTGCACGACATGCGGACGTCGTCGGAGCCGCTGGCCGCGGCGTTCGCCCGCGGCGTCACCGGTGCCGGAGCGGACGTAGTGGACGGCGGCCTCGGCTCGACCGACATGCTGTACTACGCCAGCGGCTGCCTCGGCCTGCCAGGAGCGATGCTCACGGCGAGCCACAACCCGGCGAAGTACAACGGGATCAAGCTCTGCCGGGCCGGAGCCAAACCGGTAGGCCAGGACACCGGCCTGGCCAGGCTGCGCGAGATGGCGAGCGGCGGGTCGCCGGCCGCCGCCGCGACGCCGGGGACGGTCAGCAGCCGCGACCTGCTCTCCGGGTACTCGGACTACCTTCGGGCGCTGGTCGACCTGTCCGGGATCCGGCCGCTCAAGGCCGCCGTCGACGCGGGCAACGGGATGGCCGGGCACACAGTGCCGAAGGTGTTCGAGGGCCTGCCGATCGACCTTGTGCCGCTCTACTTCGAGCTGGACGGCTCATTCCCCAACCACGAGGCGAACCCGATCGAGCCGGCCAACCTCGCCGACCTGCGCAACGCCGTCGTCGCGACCTCGGCCGACATCGGGCTGGCGTTCGACGGGGACGCCGACCGGTGCTTCGTGATCGACGAGCGCGGCGAGATCGTCTCCCCGTCGGTGCTGACCGCGCTGATCGCCGTTCGCGAGCTGGAGCGTGAGCCGGGCGCGACGATCATCCACAACCTCATCACGTCCAGGGCCGTGCCCGAGTTCGTCGCCGAGCACGGTGGCACCGCGGTGCGGACCAGGGTCGGGCACTCGTTCATCAAGGCCGTGATGTCCGAGCGGGACGCGATCTTCGGCGGCGAGCACTCTGGCCACTTCTACTTCAGGGACTTCTGGTTCGCCGACTCCGGCATGCTCGCCGCGCTGCATGTCCTGGCCGCGCTCGGCGGCCAGGACAAGCCGTTGTCCGAGCTGATCGGCCACTACTCCAGGCACGTGGCGTCCGGAGAGATCAACAGCGCGGTTGCCGACCAGGTCGGGGTGCTGGCGAAGGTGCGGGAGGCGTTCGTCGGGCGGCCCGAGGTTACCGCCGACGACCTGGACGGGCTCACGATCACGACTCCGCAGTGGTGGTTCAACCTGCGCCCGTCGAATACCGAGCCGCTGCTCCGGCTCAACGTGGAGGCCGCCGACGACCCTACGCTGGCTAAGGTCACTGACGAAGTACTGCACATCGTGCGAGATGATGCGCAGTAGCGCATGCTGCCCGCGACGACCCAGGAGAACCGGTGAACATCGACGACTGGCTGCTTGAGATCCTCGCCTGCCCGAAGTGCCACGCGCCGTTGCGCGCCGACGACGCGGCCAGCGAGCTCGTCTGCACCGGCGCCGACTGCGGCCTGGCCTACCCGGTCCGCGACGACATCCCCGTGCTGCTGGTCAGCGAGGCCCGCGATCCGGCCGGGGGCTAGGGTACGCCTTTGCCGCGCATGCCGCGTCCAGTGAGCGAGCCGGAGGGGCGCGGCGCCGCCCGGACCGAGGAGCGAGGGACGAGCGACGAGGAAGGCGGCGCAGTGAAGGGGATGGGGAGGTGGGCCGGGGCCCGGAGGCGAGCGGGAGACACCGCTAGCGGGAGACAGAGCATGAGCTCGCAGGAGAGCCCGCGGGCCGTCCTCGCGGCGCTGGGCGCCAACCTCGGGATCGCCGCGACCAAGTTCGTCGCCTTCGTGATCACCGGGTCGGCTTCGCTGCTGGCCGAGTCGGTGCACTCGGTCGCCGACTCGGGAAACCAGGTGCTGCTGCTGATCGGGCGGACCAGGGCCAGGCGGGAGGAGACCGAGCAGCACCAGTTCGGGTTCGGGGCAGAACGCTATGTCTACGCGTTCATCGTCGCCGTCGTGCTGTTCGTGGTCGGCGCGATCTTCTCGCTGTACGAGGGCGTCAGCCGGATCACGCACCCGGAGGCCGTGCTGTCGCCGGTCGTCGCGTTCGCGGTGCTCGGGGTGGCGATCGCGCTCGAGGCGTTCTCGTTCCGCACCGCCGTGAGCGAGTCGAACCGGTCCCGCGGGCGAGCCGGCTGGCGCGCCTTCATCAGGCATGCCAAGGCCCCGGAGCTTCCGGCCGTGCTGCTCGAGGACTCGGCGGCCCTGATCGGCCTGGGGTTTGCGTTGTGCGCCGTGACCTTGTCGACGGTTACCCATGACGGCAGGTGGGACGGAGCGGGCTCCATCGCGATCGGCGTCCTGCTCGGGTGCGTGGCAGCCGTCTTCGCGGTCGAGATAAAGAGCCTGCTGATCGGGGAGTCGGCCAGCCCGGACATGCAGCGGGCGATCTTGGCCGCGATCGAGGACGGCCCGCTGATCGAACGGGTGATCCACCTGCGGACGCTGCACGTCGGCCCCGACTCGCTTCTGGTGGCCGCGAAGGTGGCGGTCCGCCCCGGAGAGGTGGCCGAGGCCATCGCGGCCGGCATCGATGCGGCGGAACGCAGGGTCAGGGCGGCTGTGCCGATCGCCGGGCTGATCTACCTCGAGCCCGACCTGTACGAGGCGTCGCGGCAGGACGCTGCCGACCCCGCGGTCAAGGCCGCCCGCGCCGCGCGAGCACCGCGGGCACCGCAGGACCCGCGGGCACCGCAGGACCCGCCCGAGAGGCAGTGACGGTTACCGCGCCGGCGGGGCAGGCGGCCGCCGCGGGGGCGGGTTGCCGAGCAGCCGGAGCGCGCGCTCCTTCTCGAAGTCCATCGCCATCGCGGGAAGCGGCCTGATCCTGCCGGTCCGGCGGCCCAGCTCGGCGACCTGGGCGCGCGCCACCGGGTCGCACAGTACCCGCAGGCCGAACGCGAGCGCGGCGGGGCTGATGTCGTACCGCTGCTCGATCGCCAGGCCCCAGGCAGCGGCGTCCAGTTCGGCCGCGCCGAACTGCCGGTGCCGCCCTGACGGGGTCCGTGCCCGGACGGCCGGCAGTAGCCTGAGTTCCTCCCGGTATCGCAGCATCCGCGGGGATATGCCGAGCCGTGCGGCGGCGTCGGTGATGCGCATGACCCAGATTCTAACAATTTCTTGTCAGAAACAGCAGCACGGGGCTGCGGCCGGGGGTTCCGGTCCCGTACCGTCAGACTTACCGATGCCCGATCACCGCCCGACGACGAGGAGCGCAGATGTCCGCCGAGCCCCTACCGTTCAAGGTCGCCGACCTCTCGCTGGCCGAGTTCGGCCGGCACGAGATCAGGCTGGCCCAGCATGAGATGCCCGGCCTGATGGCGTTGCGCGAGGAATTCGGGGGCTCGAAGCCGCTGACCAACGCGCGGATCACCGGGTCGCTGCACATGACGGTGCAGACGGCCGTCCTGATCGAGACCCTGGTCGCACTCGGCGCCCAGGTCCGGTGGGCGAGCTGCAACATCTTCTCCACCCAGGACCACGCGGCGGCCGCCGTCGCCGTCGGGCCAGACGGCACCCGGGACGACCCGCGCGGCATCGCGGTCTTCGCGTGGAAGGGCGAGACGCTCGAAGAGTACTGGTGGTGCACCAACCAGGCGCTGACCTGGCCGGACGGGCACGGCCCTAACCTGCTGCTCGACGACGGCGGCGACGCGACCCTGCTCGTGCACCGGGGCGCCGAGTTCGAGGCCGCTGGCGAGGTGCCCGCCGGGGCCGACGGCGATCCGGAGGAGTGGCACGTCGTCCTCGGCCTGCTCAAGGAGAGCCTCGCGGCTGACCCGCTCAGGTGGACAAAGGTCGCCGGCCAGGTGCTCGGCGTGACCGAGGAGACCACGACCGGCGTGCACCGGCTGTACGAGATGGCGCGGGCGGGAACGCTGCGGTTCCCCGCGATCAACGTCAACGACTCGGTCACCAAGTCCAAGTTCGACAACAAGTACGGCTGCCGCCATTCGCTGATCGACGGCATCAACCGGGCCACCGACACGCTCATCGGCGGCAAGGTAGCCGTCGTCTGCGGCTACGGCGACGTCGGCAAGGGCTGCGCGGAGTCGCTGCGCGGCCAGGGCGCGCGCGTGATCATCACCGAGATCGACCCGATCTGCGCGCTGCAGGCAGCGATGGACGGCCAGCAGGTCTGCACGCTCGACGACGTGGTCGCCAGCGCCGACATCTTCGTCACGGCGACGGGCAACCTGCACATCATCACCGCCGAGCACATGAGCCGGATGAAGCACCAGGCCATCGTGGGGAACATCGGGCACTTCGACAACGAGATCGACATGGCCGGCCTGGCCGGGCTGCCCGGCATCCGCAGGAACACGATCAAGCCGCAGGTCGACGAGTGGGTGTTCCCCGACGGGCACTCGGTCATCGTGCTGTCCGAGGGCCGCCTGCTGAACCTGGGCAACGCGACCGGGCACCCGAGCTTCGTCATGTCGTCCAGCTTCACCAACCAGGTGCTCGCCCAGATCGAGCTGTTCGCCAGGACCGACCAGTACCCGCTCGGCGTGCACGTGCTGCCCAAGATCCTCGACGAGCGGGTCGCCCGCCTGCACCTGGACGCCCTGGGCGTCCACCTGACCGAGCTCAGCAAGGAGCAAGCCGACTACATCGGCGTCCCCCTCGAGGGCCCGTACAAATCGGACCACTACCGCTACTGATGTCCGGCGCGGACGGGCAGATGCCGCCGTTCACGCCGACACCGGGCGATAGCAACATCTTGTGCCGTCGGGCTGCCTACGGAAGCTGCGAGAGGGACATCGATGCCACATCGATGTCCGCGGCCCGGGGGCTCAGGCAACATCGATGTGGCATCGATGCTCCTATACGGGCATCTACGCCACATCGATGTTCATCTGGCAGCGACCGGAGTGACATCGATGCCACATCGATGTTCCTGCGGCGTTGGCGGCGAGCGAAGTCAGGGTGCCGTCGGAGTCATTGTGACTGGTGGGGTTGGAGTGAGTGGCGTGAGTGACGGTGGGCCGGGCGAGCGGGGCGGCGGGCCGGGCAAGAGCTGCGGACCGGGCGAGGCTGAGGGCGGGTTTACGTCCGACATCGCCGACTCTGGGCTGGCCGAGAGCGGACTGGCGAGGATCGCGTGGGCGGAGCGCGCGATGCCGGTGCTCGGCCTGCTGCGGCAGGAGTACGCGAGAAGGCGTCCGTTCGAGGGGCGCTCGGTCGCGGCCTGCCTGCACATCACCGCGGAGACCGCCGTTCTGGTCGGGCTGGTCACCGCGGCCGGCGGCCGGGTCCACCTCGCCGCGTCGAACCCGCTGTCCACGCAGGATGACATCGCCGCGGCGCTGGCGAGCCGGCCGGAGGTTTTCGTTCACGCCAGAACGGGAGTGGACAGGGAGACGTACTACGCCCATCTGCACCGCGCCCTGGACGGCGCGCCCGACCTCGTCGTGGACGACGGCTGCGACCTGGTGAACACGCTGCACGCCGAGCGCCCCGAACTGCTGCCCGGAGTGATCGGGGGCTGCGAGTCGACGTCGACCGGGGTCGCGCGGCTGCGCAGGATGGCGGCGGCCGGGACGCTGGCCTTCCCGGTGGTCGCCGCGGACGCCTCGGTGACCAGGCGCATGTTCGACAACGGCTACGGCACCGGCCAGTCGGTACTCGACGGGCTGCTGCGGGCCACCAACATCCTGCTGGCGGGCAAGACCGTCGTGGTGGCGGGTCACGGCTCGTGCGGGCGCGCGATCGCCGGGCGGGCGGCCGGCCTCGGCGCCCACGTGATCGTCACCGAGGTCGACCCGGTCCGCGCGCTCGACGCGATCATGTGCGGATACCGGGTGCTCCCGATGGCCGACGCCGCCCCTGCCGGGGACGTGTTCATCACCGCGACCGGTTCCCGCGACGTGATCACGGGCCAGCACCTGGAGGTCATGCGCGACGGCGCGGTGCTCGCCAACGCCGGCCACTTCGACGTCGAGATCGACGTGCGCGCGCTCGCCGATCTGGCGGTCGAGGTCAACCGCGGGGTCCGCCCGCACGCCGACGAGTACGTGCTCGACACCGGCAGGCGGCTGATCCTGCTGGCCGAAGGCCGGGTCGTGAACCTGATAGCGGCGGAGGGCAACCCGGCCGCGGTGATGGACCTGTCCTTCGCGGCCCAGGCGCTCGCGCTGATGTGGCTGACCAGCGGGGAGACTGGGCTGGCGGCCGGCGTGCATCCGATGCCCGCGGCCATCGACGCCCAGGTCGCCAGGCTGACCCTGGCCGCTGCCGGCGCCAGGATCGACGAGCTGACCGGCGCGCAACAGGAGTACCTGGCGTCCTGGAACCAGGGCAGCTAAGCGCCGTCAACCGATAAGCGCCGTCAACCGCCGCGGCCCCCAGATCCCCCCAGATAGGCCCCAGATCGCCCCCAGATAGGCCCGCTTTGTATTCGTTTCGCCTTTTCGCATTGCGCTTTCAAGGCCTGCGGAATTGCCCGCGGTGGCCGGTTAAAATACGGAAGTTGATGACCGCTTTCAACTCACTGCCCGGCTGATGGCACCCTAGAGGGATGACGACCGACAGTCTTAGCGCCGACCCGCTGCTGCCCGGGCTGCGCGCGCCAGGAAACCGGGTCAGCCGGCGCGCGATCAGCTACTGGACGGCCAGGGCCGCGGTCAGCGGAGGCGTGGTCGTGCTCGCCGAACTCGCACTCGCCGCGATCAGCGGCTTCCCCGCGATCTGGCGTGCGGTGCTCGTGACGACGGCGGTCCTGGTCGCGTTGCACACGGTGATCATGCCGCGCTGGCGATACCGGGTGCACCGCTGGGAGATTACCGATCAGGCTCTTTACACCAGGTCAGGATGGTTCTCGGTGCACTGGCGGATCGCTCCGGTCAGCCGGATCCAGACGATCGACAGTCACCGGTCGGTGGGGGAGCGGTTCTTCGGCCTGGCCAACGTGACGGCGACGACGGCGTCGGCGGCCGGGCCGGTCCGCATTCACGGCCTCGACCGCAAGCTTGCGGACCGGCTGCTCGACCAGCTGGCGGTGGCGACCGGGCAGGCGCCGGGCGACGCGACATGACGGTCCCCGAGGTGGCGGGCGGGTCCGACGAGGCGGGACTGGTTCCCGCCGCCGCGTCCGCCGGTGCCGGGCTGGGCCGCGGCGGCGGGCTGGGCGGCGGCGGCGGGCTGGGCCGCGGCGGCCTGCAGGGCTTCGACGCGGGCTGGCGGCGGCTGAGTCCGCGGAGCATGGTCGTCCGGCCGCTGACCGACCTGGCCAGGCTGCTCCCGCTGCTGGCCGGCCTGCTGATCCTGCACTCGCGCACCGGCGGCGGCCTGGCCTGGGGTGTCGCCGCCGCCGTTTTCGCAGTCGTCACCGGGCTGGTGCACTGGGCCACCACCAGGTACCTGATCACCGACGAGCGGGTCTACCTGCGGCGCGGACTGCTGAACCAGAAGACCCTGTCGGTGGCCAGGGACCGGATCCGCACCGTCGACGTGAGCGCGCACCTGCTGCACCGCCTGCTCGGCGTCTGCCGGGTCAGCATCGGGACCGGCCGTAACGACCTGCGATCCGGCGAAAGCTTCCGCCTGGACGTCGTGACCAGGTCGGACGCCGAGTCCCTGCGAGTAGTGCTGCTGTCGTCGGTCAGGGGACTGGCCGCGGCGGTGACCGAGGCCGGGCGGGCGCCGGCAGCGCCGCGGGCGCCGGCAGCGCCGCGGGCCCCGGCTCCGGCGCGGAAGGCACTCCCGGCGGAGCGCGCGACGGAGATCGTCAGGTGGCGTGTTGGCTGGCTGCGGTTTGCCCCGCTCACCATGACCGGGCTCGTCGTCCTCGGTGTGCTGTTCGGCTCGGTCGTCCAGGTCACGAACGCCACCGACATCAACCTCGCGGCCACGGGTCCGGTCCAGCGGGTCGTTGCCGACTTCACCGCGTTCAGCGTCGTGCAGCGCATCCTCGTCGGCGGCGCCGTGGCGCTGGCCGGGTACGTGCTGATCGCGATGGCCGGCTACATCGCCGTGTTCTGGAACTTCCGGCTCGCCGAGCACGGCGCCGACACGCTCAGGGTCACCCGCGGCCTGCTGTCGGTCCGGGCGACGACGATCTCGCGCAGCAGGATCCGCGGCGTGGAGATCAGCGAGCCGCTGCTGCTGCGAGCCGCCAGCGGTGCCCGGTGCATCGCGATTGCCACCGGGCTGCACGTCGGCCGGGGCGCCGAGCGGGAGGGATCGGTGCTGCTGCCGCCCGCTCCCCGCGACGTCGCCCGGCAGGTGGCCGGTGCCGTGCTCGGGCTGCCTGAGGACATCTGCTCGGGCCCGCTGGTGCCGCATGGCCCGGCGGCCCGCCGCCGCCGCTACGCTCGCGCGCTCGCCGGGGCGGCGTTGATCATCGGCGCGGTCTACGTCGCGACGTGGGCGCAGCACGGCCCTGACTGGGTGTGGATCGGTTCTTTCGCGCTGCTGCCCTGCGCCGCGCTGGTCGCGGCCGACCGGTACAGGGGCCTCGGCCACCGGCTGGCCGGCGGATGGCTGGTAACCAGGACGGGCAGTTTCGCCCGCCGCCGCAACATCATCTCCACCGACGCGATCATCGGCTGGCGGATCCACCAGACCTGGTTCCAGCGCCGCCAGGGCCTGGTCACGCTGACCGCCACGACGGCGGCAGGCCAGCAGCACTACTCGGTGCGCGACGTTCCGGTGGCGGAAGGGCTCGCGCTCGCGGCGGCCGCGACCGGCGACCTGCTGGCGCCGTTCCTGCGGGCGCCATCCGGCCGCGGCTGACTGTGCGCCCTTTCGCTAACGCAGACCCCGGCGCGACTGTTGGTCCGCGGGTGGCATCTGCTCAGAAGGGCTTGGCGAAGCCGTGGTCCTCGGGCTGGTCGGGCTTGCTCAGCGTGACGAGGTCGTCGGGACCCAGCGGGAGCGTCGCCGGCGGGGCCGGGGTTGTCTGCGGGGCCGGGGTTGTCTGCGGGGCTGGCGTGGCCTGCGGGGCGCCAGGCCCCGCAGTGGGCGGGGCTGGATGCGGGCCGGCGGTGCCCTGCCAGTCGGCCTGGCGAGCACGCAGCCTGGCCTGCTCGCGCTCGCGGCGGACGGCCAGGACGGCGGCGAGGAACGCCGGAGGGTCGGTTCCCGGCGGCGGCGGCGGGCTCACCTGGGCGGCGACCGCCGACGCGAGCTGGAGCCCGAGCTGCTCCCGCGCCGCGGGGCGCAGGTCGTAGAACCGGCGCAGGTAGCTGCTGGCCGCCGCGGCGGTCTGGTCGGACAGCCTGGACAGCTCCAGGTGCTGCGCCCAGCCGGCCAGCGGGGGCGGGATGACGGTGAACACCGGCGCGAGGTCCGGCCGGCGCGGCACCCGCTCCTGGATGACGAACGTCCCGGCGAACAGGTCGCCGAGGCGCTTGCCTTTCGCCGAGACCATCGACGTGATCAAGCCGGCGGGGAGACCGATCAGGTTGATCGGCGGCAGCCAGATCTCGATGAACGCGGCCGACAGCGCGCGCACCAGCGCCTGCCTGAACCGCTCGGGGCTGCCGTCATCGCTGACCACGCGGATGCCGAGCGCCATCTTGCCGAGCGTCTTGCCGCGGCTGAGCGTCTCGAAGGTCAGCGGGTATCCGATCAACACGAACATCGCCCCGGCGAGGTAGATCGCGGTGGCCGAGGCCGGGTTCAGATGGCCGGCCGACCTGGCGAAGACGACGACCTCGAGAAAGATCACGACCGGCACCTGCACGGCCACGTCGATGAGGAGCGCGAGCAGCCGGCTGGGGAACCGGGCCACTGCCAGGTCGAGCACGACCGCTTCGCCGGTCACCACCTCGGCCACAGTCTCCTCCGGATTCCTCGCCCCTCGTCGCACATGATCGTGATCGAGGACGCGGGCCACGTCCTGCATGCGACCGCATTCGTCGGCACTGACGGTCGCGCCAAGACTATCCAGTTATCCGGGCTGTAGTCTCCAGCCGTGGACCTCGAGGTGTTTGTCGCCGAGCACCGTGCCGACTGGGCCCGCCTGGACAGGCTGACCAGGCGGCGCCGTGGGCTGTCGGGCGAGGAGATCGACGAGCTTGTCCGGCTCTACCAGCGCACAGCGGCGCAGTTGTCGACGCTGCAGACCGCCGGGCTCGATCAGGCGCTGGCCGCCAGGCTGTCCGGTCAGCTGGCCAGGTCCCGCGCCGCCGTGAGCGGCGCGCAGTCGTCGGGGTGGCAGGCGGTCGGCCGGTTCGCGGCGATCTCGTTCCCCGCCGCGGCCTACCGGGCGCGCTGGTGGTGGCTGGGCTGCGCGGCGGGCTCGGTCCTGGTGGCGGTGCTGGTCGGGTGGCGCGTGGCCGGGTCACCCGCGCTTCAGGCCAGCCTGCTGCCGCGATCAGCCGCGGCGAATCTCGTTCATCATCAGTTCCGGCACTACTACTCCACGTATGACGGCCGGTCGTTCGCCGCGCACGTATGGACGAACAACGCGCTGGTCGCCGGCGTGACGATCCTCCTCGGCGTGCTCCTCGGCATACCGGTGCTTTTCGTTCTGTTCGAGAACGCGAAGAACGTCGGCATCGTCGGCGGCCTGATGGTGTCGTACGGACGGTCGGGCGAGTTCTGGGGCCTGATCCTGCCGCACGGGATCCTGGAGCTGAGCGCGGTTTTCCTGGCCGCCGGAGTTGGGTTGCGGCTGGGCTGGGCGGTCATCGATCCCGGTCACCGGCCGCGGGTCAGGGCGCTGGCGGAAGAGGGCAGGGCGCTGGTGACGGTCGCCGTCGGCTTGGTCTTCGTGCTGTTCGTGTCCGGCCTGATCGAGGCGTTCGTCACGCCGTCGCCGCTGCCGACCTGGGCCAGGATCGGCATCGGCGTGGTCGCGGAGACGGCGTTCTTGTGCTACGTGCTCGTGCTCGGCCGCCGGGCAGCGGCGGCCGGTGAGACCGGCGACATCGTCGAGGCTCCGGACCAGCTTGACGTCGCCGGCTAGCAGGCCGGCCAGTCACGGCGGCACGCGGCGGGTCACCGCGCCGCCCGGCCGCGGGCAGGCGTCCGCCGTCACGGGAGTCAGAGGCGGCCCGCGGCCTTCAGGCTCAGGTAGGCGTCCGCGAGGGCGGGCGGCAGCCGGTCGGGCGGCGCGTCCACGATCTCGACGCCGTGCCGCCGCAGCAGCGCGCCGATGTGAGCGCGCCCGGCCTGCGCCGCCACCGCGGCGGCGGCTTCGTAGACGGCCGCCGTGTCGCCCCTGCTCGCGGCCATCTCGGCCAGCCGCGGGTCGGCCACGGCCGCGACCAGCACCTGATGCCTTGCCGACAGCAGTTGAATGTGCGGCAGCATGCCCTGCTCGATCGCAGCCGGGTTGAGGTCGGTCAGCAGCACGACCAGGCAGCGCTGCCTGGCGATGCCGAGCACAGTGGCCATCATCAGCCCGATGTCCGGCTCGATGAGATCGGGCTCGAGCAGCGCCATCTCGTTCGTGAACGCTGCCAGCATGGCATCGCGCCCCGTCCCGACCACCATGGACCGCACCCGGCGGTCGGCCGCGACCAGGTCGACCCGGTCACCTGCCCGCGAGGCGAGCGCGGCGAGCAGCAGCGCCGCGTCCATCGACGCGTCCAGCCGCGGGATGCCGCCGACCCGCCCGGCCGACGTGCGTCCCGTGTCGAGCACGATGACGATCCGCCGGTCGCGCTCGGGCCGCCAGGTACGCACCAGCACGTCGTTGCGGCGTGCCGACGAACGCCAGTCGATCGACCTGACGTCGTCGCCAAGCACGTAGGCGCGGAGCGAGTCGAACTCGCTGCCCTGGCCGCGGAGCATCGACTTGTGCAGGCCGTCAAGCTCGCGCAGCCTGGCGAGCTTCTCGGGCAGGTGCTTGCGGGAAAGGAACGGCGGCAGCACGCGTACCGTGAACGGCGCCGTCAGGCTGCGCTGCCGGCCGGCCAGGCCGAGCGGGCCGAGCGAGCGGATCGTGACCAGCCCCGCCTCGAAGTCGCCGCGGCGCTGCGGGGTGAGCGTGGTGGTCAGCCTCGCCAGGTCGCCCGCTGGCAGGTCGATCCGCGTCCGGCCCGGCCTGGCCGCGGCGCTGGGCCGCCAGCCGTCCCTCACGACGCCGCGCAGCCTGCGGCGGCCAGAGTTGGCCACGGCCAGGATGATCGTTCCTTCCTGGCCGAGGTGGATCTTGGCGTCGCCGGAACGGCTGACCCGCAGCCGCGTGACGCTCGCGGCCAGGATCAGGTCGCCGGCGAACGCCGCAAGCAGCGCTGCGTTGACGATCAAGAGCGCGGCGCCGGTGCCGAATACCGCGACGACCAGGCTGCCGGCCACGGCCGCGAGCGCCGCGCGGCCGGTCAGCGTCATCGCGGCACGGGGACGGCCGCGAGCAGGCCCTGCAGGACGCCGTCCGGCGTCGCGCCGTCCAGCTCGACCTCAGGCCGCAGCTGGATCCGGTGCCGCAGCGTCGGCCCGGCGAGTGCCTTCACGTCGTCTGGCGTGACATAGTCCCGGCCGGAAAGCCAGGCCCAGGCCCGGCTGGTGGCCTGCAGCGCGGTCGCGCCGCGCGGCGAGACGCCGAGCCGCAGCGACGGCGAGGTCCTGGTCGCCCGGCAGATGTCCACGATGTAGCCGGTCACCTCGGCCGCCAGGTGGATCTTCCCTGCCTCGGCGCGGGCCTGCACGAGATCGGCCGGGCCGGCCACCCGCCTGATCCCGGCGGCACCGAGGTTGCGCGGATCGAACCCCGCGGCGTGCCGGTTCAGGATCGAGATCTCGTCGGCCCGCTCAGGCACCGGCACGGTCAGCTTGAGCATGAACCTGTCGAGTTGCGCCTCGGGCAGCGGATACGTGCCCTCGTACTCGACCGGGTTCTGGGTCGCGGCCACGAGGAAAGGCGCGGGCAGGCGCCGCGGGTCGCCCTCGACCGAGACCTGCCGCTCCTCCATTGCCTCGAGCAGTGCGGCCTGGGTCTTGGGCGGGGTCCTGTTGATCTCGTCGGCCAGCAGCAGGTTGGTGAACACCGGGCCGGCCCGGAACTCGAACTGGGCCGTCCGCGCGTCGTAGATCAGCGAGCCGGTCACGTCGCCCGGCATCAGGTCGGGCGTGAACTGAAGCCGCTTGCCCTCCAGCGACAGCGCCCCGGCCAGCGCGCGGATCAGGAGCGTCTTGGCCACGCCGGGAACGCCCTCCAGCAGCACGTGCCCCTCGCAGATCAGGGCGATGAGCAGCCCGCTGACCACCGAGTCCTGGCCGACGACTGCCTTGGCCACCTCGGTTCGCACCGTGGCGAGCGCGGCCCTGGGACCGGAAGCGGCTCCCGTCGTGACCGCCGCGTCGGTGAAGCCGGTGGCCTGGCTGGCCTGAGCGGCCGTCGCCGCCTCGAACTGGGCTGGCCCGGCCGCTGCGGGGTCGTCGGCGATCACTGCGAACGTACCTCTCTTTCAAGTTCGTCAAGACTACGGGCCAGGCGGACAAGCTCGGCATCATCGGCCGGCGCCGGCCCGTAGACGATCCCGGCTATCTCCGGCCTGTTCAGCCGCGACCTGGCCGCGAGCGCATCGATGACGGCATCCTCGTGGACGCCTCGGACAAGCCCGAGCGCCGCCAGCACCCGGGAGAGCATGGCGCCGCGGAGCGCCGCCGCGGCCCGTTCCCTGGTTCGCCGGGACTGATACAGCCTGGCGTGCCCTTCGACGGTCTCCGACGCGCGCACCACCACCGGCAGCCGCTCGGTAATCAGCGGCCCGAGCCGGCGGGAACGCCAGAGCGCGGCCAGTGCCACGGCGACGCCGAGCTGGATGACAAGCAGCCACGCGGCCCACGGGATCAGCCTCTGTGCTGCGGGGGGTGAGCCGCCCGGATGCATGACGATCCTGGATCGCCCGGGTCCTGATGGCTCGGGGGTCAGCCAGACGACGCGTCGATGCGGGCCGAGCAGGTTCAGCACCAGCGCGGCGTTGCCGTTGCGGGCGAGCAGGGCATTGGTCAGCCCGACCCCGCTGCCGAGGATCGTGATCGTCCGTCCAGCGGCGGTGAACCGCACGACCGAGGGCCCGCCGTCGACGGGATAGCAGCCGACGGCCCGCGCCGGGATCGTGTAGGAGAGTCCGCCGACGTTGGCGGATCCGGCCATCTGGGCGGCGGCCAGGTCGCAGCGCGGATGCAGCGCCCGGCCGAAGTCCCTGGCGCGAGCGGCGACATGGATCCCGGGTGCCAGCGCGGACAGCGCGGCCGGTCCAGGCTCGACGAGGAACAAGTCGGCCCTGGCTCGCGCGAGCCGCTCGCGCTGCCGCCCGGTGAGCAGGTACGGGCTGGTGATCAGGAGCGTGGTAGGCGCTCCGGCGGTCGCGTCGCCTTGGCCGGCGGACCCGACGCCCGTGAACTCCACCGCGGCCAGTGCGCTGGAGGGGCTGTAGACGCGGACGACCTGGGATCCCCGCTCGCCCAGGATGTCGGCGAGCGCATGAGCGCCTGGGAGGTACTGGCTGGCCGGGTCCAGGTAGCCGTTGGGCGCGGGCGGTGAGATCAGCCTGCTGACCAGCGCGGTCACGATGCCACCGAGCACGATGAATCCGATCAGCGTCAGCGGCACCCGCCAGCGGCGCCAATCGGGACCGAGCGGGACGGGCCCGCTGGCGGCCGCGGTCGGCTCGCGGCCGGCGGCCGCTGGCTGCTCAGCGGGCTCAGCGGGCTCGGCGGCGCCGGGGGCCGGCTTCACGTGCAGCGGCGGCGCGGTCATCGGGGGACCCCGAACCCGGCCATGGCCGGCTGCGCGGCCCGGGCGGCGGCCGGCGGCGCCGCCCGCACATCCTTGTCGACCTGGCTGACGAGTTGGTAGCCGGCCCGGCTGCCGTCCTTGTCGCCGTACCTGATGTCGTCGAACAGCCGGGTGACCGCACGAAGGTCGTCGGCCAGCCCAGGAAGTTCGGCGCCCGCTTCCGCCGCGAGCTCATCGGCGGTCCGGCCCGGTCGCGGCGGCAGAACGTCGCGCTCGGCCAGTTCCGCGGCGATCGCGCGGACACCCTCGACGATGGCCGCTGCGTAGTCGCCGGCCGCAGCCAGCCGCTCGGCCGCCCGCCGGTAGTCGCGAGCGGTCAGCGTCTCGCCGCTCAGCACGGCAGCGGCAGCGGCCCGCCTGGTCCTGGCCGGCCTGACCCAGAAGATGATCACCGTGACGGCCAGCACCGCGATTACCGCGAGAGCGATCAGCCCGAACCAGCCACCGGGAACCACGTTGCCCGAGGACAGCCGGAACAACCATCGCAGGATCCGCTGCCAGATGCTCAGCTCGGCAAGCTCGTTGCGGGCGATGCGTTGTCCGGTGCGACGGCCGATCAGCGGCCCGCCCGCGCCGGACAGGAGCCCGCCCGCGCTGGACAGGAGCCCGCCCGCACGGGCCGGGAGCCTGCCCGCGCCGGACAGGAGTCTGTCAGCGCCAGACAGTCTGGCGCCCGCGCCGGTCAGGTCTGCGGCCGCTCTGGCCGTGGCCGTGGCCGTGGCCAAGCTGATCGCGGTCATGCGAGCCCGTCAGGTCCCAGGCGGGCCGGCCGGGATGCCCCCGGCTGCCGCGTTGCCCGGATAGCCGCCCGCGGGCCAGGGCTGGCCCGGCTGCCCCCGAGCGCCGATGCCCGGGTAGGCTCCGCCGGTGTAGGCGCTGCTCATCCCGGTCGCCGCGAACTCCTCGCCGGTCAGCCGATGCTTCTGCGCGGCTTGCTGGAGCACCAGGTCCATGCCTTCCTTGCGCATCCGCATGTCCGCGTAGACGAGGACGAGAACGCCGGTCTCGATCGTGACGATCAGGCTGGATATCACGATCTCGCCGATCGCCGATACCCCGAGCGCGAGCGAGAAGGTCGTGCGGACCCCGGTCGCGCCGAGACCGCCGGCCAGTCCGGCGAAGAGCTGGAGCGGAATACTGATGACCACGCTCAGCACCCACGTGATGAGGTACATCAAGAGGTAGATGCCGAGCACGCGCCAGTAGCTGCCGAGAACCAGGCGCCAGGACCGGCCGATGGCGGCGATCGGCCCGCGCTTCTCAAGCACGACGACCGGGATCGTCAAGCTGAGCATCACGCCCAGCCAGGCCGTGAGCAGCAGGACGGGGATGACCCCCCACCCTTTCAGCGCGAGGAGCAGCGGTATCCAGATGGCGGTGAATACCCCTACGAGCAGCAACATGGCCAGGATCACCCAGCCGGGCCGCGACTGCCGCACCGCCTCGCGGATCGTGATCTTGCGCCCGAGGAGGCTCTGGCCCATCGCCGCGACGAGCCCGCCGAGCTGCAGCCCGAAGAAGAGCAGGGCGGGCGGCACGGCAAGGAACATGACCGCCGCGGCCGTCTGGCTGGCGATGAAGAAGATGACCCCCATGGCCATCGCCGTGCCCGTCACGGCGGACGCGGTCAGTCCGAGCGTGGCGGCCGGGTTCTGGCGGACCAGCGTGAATGCGCCGCTGAGTATGTCACCGATGCCAAGCGGCCGCAGCGGCACGGCGCCAGGTGCAGGCGCGCCCGGCGGCCACCCGGCCCGCGGACCCGGCGCCGGGTGACCCGGGTAGCCGAACCCGGCTTGCCCGGGCGTCGGGTAACCCCGCTGGTCGGCGTGGCCGTAGCCGTGCGCGTATCCGGGCTGGGCGTATCCGGGTTGCGCGTAGTACCCCGGCTGGGCGTCCCCGGGGTCGCCGTAGTAGCCGTGATGGCCGTACCCGGGCTGGCCGTACCCGGGCGGGGCGTGCCCGGGCTGGGCGTGCCCGGGAAGTTCACCTTCCGGCTGGGCGAACCCAGGCCGACCGGGATCCGCAGGTTGCTCCGGCCAGGGCTGGCCCGGCTGCCGGTGGCCCGGTGTCGGGGCGGCCCACGGCGTCTGTGTCATCGCGGTCTCCTGCTCTGCCGGCGCGCGGGCGCGGACCGAGAAGCACACGCGGCCCTGACGGCCACGGCCCATACTCGCACAAACCGCCGATGCATGCCTGCCCGCAAGCCGCGACCGCCGCTCATCCGCCCTGATCTCGCTACCAGGCGAGATCAGGGTGGTGGTTGAACCGAGCCGCCGCCCGGGCCCTGGCCCGGATACCAGCCCGGGTCGCCCATCCCCGGACCGGCGCCGGGAGGCTGCCCCGGTACAGGCTGCCCAGGCCGCCAGAGACTGCTGAACTCGTCACCAGTCAGCATCTGTCGCTGGCTGGCCTGATGCAGGGCCAGATCCAGCCCTTCCCTGCGGATCCGCATGTCGGTATAGAGCAGCACGGTGACGCCCGCGCTGATCGGCCGGGCGCAGGTCGCGGCGATGATGCTGCCGATCGCGCCGATGATGACCGACCCGATGGACGGCGCTGCCGCTGCCGCGGTGGTGCCGAACATCGAGCTCAGGCTGCTGCTCCCGCCGACCACCATGCCGAGGATGGTGAACGGGAGCTGCAGGACAAATGCGATGAACGCGACGACTATCCACGCGAGCAGGGTAATGCCGAATACTCGCCACCAGCTGCCCTGGACAAGCTGCCAGGACCGCTTCAGGGCCGTGACCGGTCCGACGTTCTCCAGGACGACGGCGGGCACCGCCAGTGTCAGCCGTATCCAGATCCAGATGGTCGCGAGACCCGCGGCGATGAACCCGACGACAACGGCGAGGACCGCCCCAGCCGGGATATGCGCCACGGAGAAGGCGACGACGATGGCGGCAACCGGAAGCCACAGGACGATAAGAATGAGCGCCACGAGGAGGCTGACGCCGATCACGGCGGGAACCCTGGCTATCCGCCAGGCCTCGCCGATCGTGATCTTGTTGCCGAGGAGACCACGGCCGATCGCCCCGGTCAGCATGCCGGTCAGTATCGCCTGAAATACGAAGGCGAGCCCGACGTTCAGCAGCACGTAGGGACCGAAGGACGAGAAGAACTGCCCGAGCGCGTGGTTGACCTGAGTCGAGGTCGGCTGTTGCGGCAGGCTGGTCCGCAGCCGGTGCACGGCGTTCAGTTCCGCCCAGGAGATAAACGCGCCGCAGATGCCGTAGATGGTCTGGACGATGGCTGCGAGGCCCAGGGTCGCCCCCGGGTTGCGGCGGATCAGCGTGAACGCGCCGCTCAGGATGTCGCCGACCGCGAGCGGGCGCAGCGGAACGCCGCCCGGTGCGGGCGCGGGTGGCCGAGTGGCCCACTGGCCGTATCCGGGCGTGCCGTACGGCGGCTGGCCGTAACCCGGCGGCGGCTGGCCGGCGCCGGGGCCCGGGTAGCGCGGCAGCGAGGAACCGGACCCCGGGCCGCCGGGCTGGCGCGAGGGTTGCTGGCCGGGCCGGCCGGGCTGGTCGGGCTGGCCGCCCCACGAAGCGTTGTCGCTCATGGCCTGATCGCTTCCTGCTGCCCGAGTGCCGTGGCTGGAGCGGGAGACTGCACGCACGCCGGGCGTTGCGCTGCCTGCAGCATGCCTATAGTGGCACGCCGCCCGGCCGCGGGTACTTCACGAAGGTCACGAACTTGTATATTCAGCGCGAACCGTGGTGTCTTGTTGCGGCCGCGAGCGAAGCCTGTCCGGCGCCCGGACGGAGGGGCGCGCACCCGGGTCCGGCCCGCCGGAAGGGGCGCGCACCGGGTCCGGCCTGCCGGGAGGGCGCGCGCCAAGGTCCCCCCGTCGCGGGGCAGCATCGCGGGTCGCGCAGACTCAAGGAGTGAGCATCGCCGCCCTGCGCTGGCTGGACCCGCCCGCCGGGCCGGCCATCGAACTCCTTGACCAGACCAGGCTGCCTGCTGCCGAGACGGTCGTTACCTGCACCGCCGTTCCGCCGCTGGTCGACGCGATCCGCCGCCTCGTGGTCCGCGGCGCCCCGCTGCTCGGCATCGCCGGCGCCTACGGCGTGGCCCTCGCGGCCGCCTGCGGCGACGACGTCCCCGCGGCGGCGGAGGCGATCGCCCGCGCCAGGCCGACCGCGGTGAACCTCGGGTGGGGCGCCAGGCGGGCGCTCGGCGCATACCTGCGGGCCGCGGCCGATGCCGATCCAGCGGTTCAACGGGATGCACCGGGAGCTGCCCTGCGCGAGGCCCGGTCGATCGCTTCGGCGGATGAACAGGCCTGCGCCCAGATGGCCGCGCGCGGCCTGGCGCTGGTGCCGGCCGGGGCGAGGATCCTTACCCACTGCAACACCGGCTCGCTGGTCACGGCCGGCGAGGGAACTGCGTTCGGCCTCGTGCTCGCCGCCCACCGCGCGGGGCTGCTGCGGATGCTGTGGATCGACGAGACCAGGCCGCTGCTGCAGGGCTCGCGGCTGACTGCCTACGAGGCGGGCAGGAACGGGCTGCCGCACCAGGTGCTCGCCGACTCGGCCGCCGCGTCGCTGCTGGCGGCGGGCCGGGTAGACCTGGTCGTCGTCGGCGCCGACCGGATCGCGGCGGACGGAAGCGTGGCCAACAAGGTCGGCACGTACGGCCTGGCGGTGCTCGCCAGGCACCACCAGGTGCCGTTCGTCGTCGTCGCGCCGGTGTCGACGATCGACTTCGGCACCGCGGACGGGGCGTCGATCGCCATCGAGCAGCGGGCGCCCGAGGAGGTGACGCACCTGGCCGGCCACCCGCTCGCGCCCGCCGGGAGCGGCGCCTACAACCCGGCGTTCGACGTCACCCCGCCCGGCCTGGTGACCGCGATCGTCACCGAGTCCATGGTCATCCAGCCCGTCACAGCGGGTAATCTGCGTGTCCTGAGTCCGGGGTCATGACTTTGCGGGCTTCCGTGCTGCCGTTTCCGTGGAACGATGGAGATTATGAAAGGTCGTGTGCTGGTCGTCGATGACGACGCCGCCCTCGCCGAGATGCTCGGGATCGTGTTGCGCGGCGAGGGGTTCGAGCCGACGTTCGTCGCCGACGGAGACCGGGCTCTGGAAGCGTTCAGGGAGACCAGGCCAGACCTGATCCTGCTCGACCTGATGCTGCCGGGCATGGACGGGATCGACGTCTGCCGTCAGATCAGGGCGGAGTCCGGCGTGCCGATCGTGATGCTGACCGCCAAGAGCGACACGGTCGACGTGGTGCTCGGGCTCGAGTCCGGAGCCGACGACTACATCGTCAAGCCGTTCCAGGCCAAGGTGCTGATCGCGCGCGTGCGGGCCAGGCTGCGGCGCACGGACGACCCGGCTCCTGAGATGCTGTCCATCGGCGACGTGTCGATCGACGTGGCTGGCCACTCGGTGCGGCGCGACGGCGAGGTGATCGGCCTGACGCCGCTCGAGTTCGACCTGCTCGTCGCGCTGGCCCGCAAGCCGCGCCAGGTGTTCACCAGGGAGGTGCTGCTTGAGCAGGTCTGGGGCTACCGGCACGCCGCGGACACACGGCTGGTCAACGTGCACGTGCAGCGGCTGAGGGCGAAGATCGAGCGCGACCCCGAGCGGCCGGAGATCGTCGTCACGGTCCGCGGCGTCGGCTATAAGGCGGGTCCGGGCTGAGCACCACCCGCCAGTCGTCGAAGTGGCTGGCCTGGCTGGCCGACAGCGATCGACCAGGCCGGCGGCTCACCATGCGGCGAAGGCGGCAGGCCGCGTTCGCCCAGCTCGTGCGCGGTGCCCGGCGGATGGGCAGTCCGCGCGCCCTGCCGCTCCCGCGGTTGGCCAGGTCGGCGGCCGCCGGGTTCGGCGCGTGGGCGGTCGCGCTGGTGAAGGGACTGCACGGGCGCTGGCGCCGGTCGCTCCAGCTGCGCGTGGTCAGCACCACGCTGGTGGTCTCGGTGGCGGTGGTCTCGCTGCTCGGGTTCTTCCTCATGCAGCAGATCGCCGCGAACCTGCTCCAAAGCGCAAAGGCGCAGTCGCACACCCAGGCGTCGGACGGCCTCGTCTTCGCCCAAGCCGACCCGGCCGCGCTCAAGCCGCCGGGCCCGGATTCCCAGGACCTGGTCTTCAAGATCGTGAGCAGCCTGAAGTCCAGCGGCCAGAGTCCTGGCGCGGACTATGGCGTGGCCGTCACGGTGCGGCGTGACCTGAGCCCGCCGGCTTACTGGGCCGCGGTCCAGAGCAGCCTCGACTACGATAGGCTGCCGCCGTCGGTCGCTCAGTCAGCGCGAGGCCACGCCGGGAAGCCGGTGAAGATCTTCGCGAGCATGCCCTACCCCAACTCGACCAGCCCGAAGACGTCGGGCCTGCTCTACGCTGCCCCGTTCGGCTTCGACAACGACTACGAGCTGTATTACTTCTTCCCGCTCAGCCAGCTGCAGAACGAGCTTGTCCTCATCCAGCGCACGCTGGTTCTGGTCGGGCTCGCCCTGGTCTTCCTGCTGGCCGGAATCGCCTGGCTGGTCACCAGGTGGGTGGTGCTGCCGGTCGTCAGGGCGGCGCATGGGGCCAAGCTGCTGTCGACCGGAAGGCTGGACGAGCGGCTGGCGGTGCATGGCGAGGACGAGGTGGCCGCGCTCGCCACCTCGTTCAACGAGATGGCGGCCGGCCTGCAGGACAAGATGCGCGAGCTCGAGGAGCTGTCGCAGGTGCAGCGGCAGTTCGTCTCCGACGTCTCGCACGAGCTGCGCACCCCGCTGACCACGATCAGGATGGCCGCCGACCTGCTCTTCGAGGCCAGGGAACAGCTCGAGTCGGCGGCCGCGCGGTCGGCCGAACTGCTGCAGAGCCAGCTCGGAAGGTTCGAGTTGCTGCTCGGTGACCTGTTGGAAATCAGCAGATATGACGCGAACGCGGCCACGCTCGAGGCGGAGCCCGTCGACCTCTGCGATGTGGTGCGCCAGTCGGCCGACGTCGCGCAGCAGCTTGCCGAGCGGCGCGGTTCGCGGATCGAGTTCCGGCTGCCCGCGGAGCCCTGCCTCGCCGAGATGGACCGGCGGCGGGTCGAGCGGATCCTGCGGAACCTGCTGTGCAATGCGGTGGAGCACGGCGAGGGCCGGGACGTGGTCGTGACCTCCGCCGCCGACCGTGACGCGGTCGCCGTGGCGGTCAGGGACTTCGGGGTCGGGCTGGCGCCCGGTGAGGAGCATCTCGTCTTCGACCGGTTCTGGCGGGCTGACCCGGCGCGGGCGCGAACTACGGGCGGCACGGGCCTGGGGCTGGCGATCGCGCTCGAGGACGCCAGGCTGCACGGCGGCTGGCTCGAAGCGTGGGGAGAGCGCGCGAAGGGGTCGGTGTTCCGGCTCACGCTGCCGCGCGAGGTCGGAGCCAAGCTCGCGGGCTCGCCGCTTCCGCTGGCGCCCGACCAGGCGGATTTCGGGAGTCTCGCGGCCGAGACGGCCGCGGACCTGAGAGTCACCGTGCACCGCGCGAGATTCCGGGCTCCGGCCCCGATCGAGGATCGCCGATGAGGAGTCGCACGTGGCTCGCAACATTGGGTGCGCTGGTCGTCAGCGCGGCCGCAGCCGCCTGCGCGAACCTGCCGACCAGCGGCAGTGTCCGGGCGAACTCGCTCCAGGGCGCGGGCGGCGCGGGCCAGATCGGCGTCCAGATCGTGCCGGTGCCGCCCGGCCGGGCGTGGCGCCCGCAGGACATCGTCAACGGGTTCCTCGCGGCCAGCGCCAGCTACGACCACACCGTGGCGAGGGAGTACCTGACCGGCGGCAAGAACGGTTACGCTCGCAGGTGGCGGCCGGGCTGGGCGGCCACGATCATAGACTCACCCAAGGTGTCGCAGGTCCAATCGAATGTCCCCCCGAACCTGCAGAAAAACGGCCAGCCGCTGCAGGCTCAGGTGTTGGTGACCGGGCGGCACATCGCGAGGCTGCAGACGACAGGGCGGTATCAGGCAGGCAGCGTGGTGGTCGCGCCGGCGTCCACTCAGTTCCGCTTCGGGCTGGAACAGGTTTCCGGCCAATGGCGCATCGACAGCATCGACGTCAATGGCACGAAGGCCCCGGCCAACCTGCTGCTGCTGACCCGGTCGGACTTCGAGCGCGACTACCAGCCGCGCAACCTGTACTTCTACGCGCCGGGTAACGCCTCGAAGTCGCTGATACCCGACCCGGTCTACATTCCGCAGCAGGCCGGCAGCAAGGGGCTCAGCGGCCTGGTCAAAGGCCTGGTTGAGACGCTGCTCACTCCGCAGCCGGATGCTAGCTGGCTGTACGGGGCGGCGACCAGTGCCTTCCCGCGTGGAACGGTGCTCCTCGGCCCCCCGCAGGTCGTCGGGGGGATCAGGGCCGTCGTCAACCTCGGCGGCGCCGCCGCGAAAGCTAGTCCGAGTCAGCGGCAGCGGATGGCTGCCCAGCTCTACTGGTCACTCAAGGCCTCGCCGTATCCCACCCAGGCGGCGAACCCGATCCAGTCGGTCGTCCTGAGGCTGAACGGCCGACAGGTGCCGCAACTGTCGCCGACGGCCTACGAAAGATACCTGCCGCGCGGTCTTGCGGCGCCGCTGTACTACCAGGTTCCCAGCAGCCCGACGGGGCCGGCCGTGGTCATGCGAGCTAGCGCCACGCAGCAAGTCCCGGTCTCGCTGCCGAAACAACTCGGGAGCGAGCCGTTCGGCACGATCGCGGCATCGACGGCGCCGATTGGGTGGGCGGTGGTGGCGGGCTGCAGCGGGAAGACCGTCTACCTCATGCCGCAGTCACACAGCAAGGAGGTGGTCCCGAAGCGGCTGCCGTCAGAGTGCACCTCGCTGAGCTGGGACGACAACGGGAACCTGTGGATTGCCGCCAGGACGCAAATTTTCGTGATTCATGCCGCGGAGACCGAGCCGCCGGCCAGGCCTGCCTTGGTTCCTGTGTACGTGCCCAGGTTCACCCACGCAATGTTCCAGGCGCTGCGGGTAGCTCCCGACGGTGTCAGGGTCGCCCTGATCGTCCGCACCGGCTCGACTACGAAGATTCAGGTCGCCGCGATCAGCAAGAGTACTGAAGGCACCAACTTCACCTACCTGGCGCAGACCGGGCACACGCTGCGGGTCGGTTCCGACGTCGCTCATCCGCTCACGCTGACCTGGCTGGATCCTAATCATCTGCTCGTGCTCGGCAAGGTGGGCATGTCCAGGACCCAGCTGTTCGAGGTGCCGCTGAACGGCGGTAAGTCGACCGAGGTTCCCGTTCCGCATGGTGTGACGTCGGTGGCGGCTAGCGGGCCGAGCGCCATGGCCACGCCGCGGATCGTGGTGGCGATCGCGCCGACCGAGACCACGCCGGGCAAGATCGAGATGTCGAAGATCGGGCCGCCGAACCCGATCTGGCAGCCGCTGGTCAAGGGGATCAGTCCGGTCTTTCCCGGCTGAAAGGCGCTGGCCCGGCCGGGCCATGCCGTCCGCCGGGTTACCGGCGGCTGAACACGGGACGACCCGGCTCCTGACAGGAGACCCGCATGCGACTACCGTCAATGTCGTGGCACCCGTCCGGGTCCGTGGTTGCGCCGGGCAGGCCGCCCCGACAGCGGGGTGGCGGCTCCGGCAAGCCGATGCCAGCCGCAGGCGAAACGGCCCACGTAAGGCGACTTATCGTCGACTGATCACGGTGCGGTTTAGATGTCAGTCCTGCCTCGCCGCGGTGACCAGATGTCCCCGTGCGCGGGAGAAGGCCGGTAGTGGCACAAGCAGGCTGCGAAAGCCTCAGCAGGCGGATGTGGGGTCGAAGACCAGGTCGGCCGGACGGGTGCTGCCTCCACACACCGGATGGAAGGGGGCTCGGGCATGGAAATCATCTTCAAGGGTCGGCAGACGGATGTTCCCGCGCGTTTCAGGGAGTACGCGACTGCGAAGCTGAACAAGCTCGAGAAACTGGACCAGAAGGCGATGAGAGTTGACGTGGAGGTCTCGGTCGAGCGCAACCCCCGCCAGGCCAGCCAGAGGGAGCGGGTCGAGCTGACGATCCGGTCGCGAGGCCCGGCGATCCGGGCGGAGGCCGCGGCCGAGGACCGGCTCGCGGCGCTCGACCTGGCGCTTGCCAAGCTCGACTCCCGGCTGAGGCGAGCACTCGACCGGAGGAAGAACCACCACGGGACCGGAAGCGGCGCTGTGACGGGAGCTAGCGTCGGGTTGCAGGGAGCCGCCGGGCCGGGCGGCCCGGACCCGGGCGGCCCGGACCCGGGCGGCACGGGCCCCGCAGGCACGGGCCCGGGCAGCGCGGGCCGGGCTGGCGCGGGCCGGGGCGGCGCGGGCCGGGGTGGTCGCGCGGGCACACGGATCGCCTCGCTCGTCGCCCGGGCCAGGTCGGCCGAGGATGAAGAGCCTGGCTGGGACGCTCGGTCGGCTCAGCCGGATGCCGAGCCCGCGGACGACGGGGCCGCGCAGTCCGAGAGCGTGGTGCCGATCCAGATGGAGGGCGACGGGCCGCTCGTGGTCAGGCAGAAGTTCCACCATGCCAAGCCGATCACGATCGACCAGGCCCTGCTTGAGATGGAGCTTGTCGGCCACGACTTCTACCTGTTTCACGACGTCGACGAGAACATGCCGAGCGTCGTCTACCGGCGGCACGGCTATCAGTACGGCGTCATCAGGCTGGTCGAGAACGCGGCCGGCCGCGGTGCCGCGCCCGAGCCCGCGGCGGGCGTGGGGGCGCGGATCCCGGCCCGGCGGCGGCCCGAGCAGGCCGGCGGCGGTGGCCGCGAGCCGGACCCCCGGCTAAGCCAGTACGGCGCCAGGCAGCGCGGCGCCAGCCAGCGCGGCGCGACCGCCGCGCTGCGCCCAGGATGACCGTGCGGCGGCGCGTGCGGCGCGGCCGGCGGGCGCGCTTGCGCGGCCGCGCAGGGTCGGACAGAGTTGGTTACGGGCGATCTTCGATGCCGCCGGGCGGCGCGGCTCCGCCGCGCCCGCCCGGCGGCAGGTCGGCGACGGGTGCGAAGGGGTGAGCGATGACAGCGAGCGCGGAGGGTGCGGCGTCGGGGGCTGGCCGGGGCCCCGAGCCGATCCGCACGCTGATCGTCGACGACCACGCGCTGTTCCGCCGGGGCCTGGAGATCGTCCTGGTCACCGAGCCGGACATCGAGGTCGTGGGCGAGGCAAGCGACGGGGCCGAGGCAGTCGAGAAGGCGGCCGAGTCCCTGCCCGATATCGTGCTGATGGACGTGCGGATGCCGCGCAGCAGCGGCATCGAGGCCTGCCGGGCGATCAAGGACGTCGCGCCGAGCGCCGGGATCATCATCGTGACGATGAGCGACGAGGAAGAGGACCTGTTCGAGGCCATCAAGGCCGGCGCCAGCGGTTACCTGCTCAAGGACATCCCGCTCGACCAGGTCGCGGAGGCGGTCAGGTCGGTGCACTGCGGACAGTCGCTGATCAGCCCGTCGATGGCCGGCAAACTGCTGACCGAGTTCGCCTCGCTCGCCAGCCGGGACATCGAGGAGCCGCCGCAGCAGGTCCCTGTGCCCAAGCTGACCGATCGCGAGCTGCAGGTGCTCAAGCTGGTGGCCCGCGGCATGAACAACCGGGATATCGCGAAGGAACTGTACATTTCCGATAACACGGTGAAGAACCATGTCAGGAACATCCTGGAGAAACTGCAGATCCACTCGAGGATGGAGGCGGTCATGGTGGCCGTGCGGGAGAAGCTGATCGAGCTGGGCTGAGCGAGCGCGACCGCACGCGAACTAACCCCGTCACCCGGCGACGCCGGCTGGACGATGGACTCGCCCGGCCGCCTGAACGGCTTGCCTGGCGACTTCGTCATCCAGCGGCTATCTTGCGTCGCGTTGCCTGCCCGCTCCTGCCCATGCCCGCGCGATCGCCGCGAACAGCTACCCGGGTCTTGGTGCGGCTAGGCTCTTTCCGCTGCTGCTAGCGCGGATCTCAGCCTCGGCTCCAGTGCCGCCGGCTGCACCCGCTCCAGCGCGATGTTGGTGCAGCCGACCCATTGGGCGGCCGATGCGAGGGCGCGGGCCATGGGTTCGGCGGCGCGGGGGGTGTCCAGGGTCAGCTGGCGCGCGATGAGGGTCTGGCCGTCGCGGGCTGGGTCGACGCGGCCGACGAGGCGCCCGCCGGCGAGGAGCGGCATCGTGTAGTAGCCGTGGACGCGCTTGGCCCGCGGGACGTAAGCCTCGAGGCTGTGGTCGAACCCGAACATCCGCTTGGTCCGCTTCCTGTCCCAGATCAGCGAGTCGAACGGGGAGAGCAGCGTCACCCGGTGCCGGCCCGTCCCGGCCCGCCGGTCCGCCGAGTCGGTCAGGTGGGCCACGGCGGCAGGATCGGCCCAGGCGGGAACGGCGGGTCCGGTCCGGTTCTCGATCGCCACCGGGATGAGGCCCGCGGCGCCCGCGGCGTCGTCGGCGGACAGGCCGGCCGGGTTGCGCCCGGAACCGAAGTTCGAGAGCCGCTGGTAGTCGGTCAGGTCGGCCTTCGTGACCACGCCGAGTGCCCGCGCGGCGACGCCGGTCAGGTGGGTCAGGCACTCGGCGTCGGACGGGTCGGCGTTCAGCAGCTCGGCCGGAAGCACGCGCTCCGGCAGGTCGTACACCCGCCGCCAGCCCGTCCGGCGGGCGCAGACGACCTCGCCGGTGTCCAGCAGCCACTCGACGGCGATCTTGGTGTCCGACCAGTCCCACCACGGGCCGCCGTTCTTCGCCCCACCCAGCTGGGTCGCGTTGAGCGGCCCTTCGGACCTGAGCTTGGCGAGCACCTCCCGGCAGACCGACTCATGGCTCTGGTGCCACCTCCTGCCCCGGGCGCGGAACGCCCGCCGCCGGAACGCGTAGAACGGCCACTCCTCGATCGGCAGCACGCACGCCGCATGTGACCAGTACTCGAATGCGCCGGCTACCCGGGGATGCCAGTACGCCCGCTCGATGGCCGACCGGGGAACGGCCCCCAGGCGCGCGTAGGCGACCAGCTCATGCGACCGGGCCAGCACGCTGATCGTGTCGAGCTGGACTGCTCCGATCCGACGGAGCAGGCCGGCCACGCCGCCTGCGCGCGGCTGAGGGCCGACCAGGCCCTGCGCCCGCAGGGTGAGCAGCCGCACGTCGTCAGGCGTGAGCTTCAGCTCGGGAGCGGGGGATCCGGCCACGATTGCGAGCGTATCGGCCGGTACTGACAGTTCGCGCCGCCATGTGGCGGCGCGACCGGGCCGGCTTAGTACCAGTCTTCGAACATGTTGGTCGCGAACGACAGCAGCAGCCCGAGCGCCGTCACGCCGACCCCGGTCCAGAACAGCCACCAGATCGGGCCGCCGTGGCCGAACACGAGAGCCAGGCCGCCGAGGGTGAAGCCGACCACCATGATGGCGACCGCGACCCAGGAGACCGTCCGCCCGTGGTAGGAGGGGTATGGATCCGCGGTCGACGCGGACTGGCCAGGGGCAGTGACTCCGCCCTGCCCGGTCTGCCCGCTGGGCGCAACGGACGTTTCTTGCATGGCTGCCTCGCTCTGCGATGTCCCGCTGCCGGATTGCCAGCCGCCGACGGTGCCGGTTTCGGGGTGGTCCGACATCGGCGCTGCTCCTCCCGGCGACCTGGCGACGTGCCTATCATTGTGGCGAGCGCCGCGGGTGCGTTGGCGATCGCCCCCGGTTCTTGCCGCAGATCATGTTATGCGCGCCGCCGTGGCCGGGTCAGCCGGGGCGGTCCCATCCTCCGGTCGGCTCGGCAAGGCCAGGTATCTCGCCTACCATGGCTGTTAAATAGTGGTTACTGGTCGGCCGTGCCCGCGAGCCGCTCGGTGCCATGCCTGCGCCGGGACGCCGTCCTGTAGCGGCGCAGAGGCATCCGCCGGCCAGTCAGACGAATCCGCGAGGAGCGCGACAACACGTGCCAGCAATCATCGATAAGGTCCTGCGCGCTGGCGAGGGCAAGATCCTGCGACGGCTGCAGCGGATCGCTGAGCAGGTCAACTCCATCGAAGAGGACTACGAGGCGCTGACCGACGCCGAGCTCCGGGCGCTGACCGACGAGTTCAAGGAGCGCTACGCCGAAGGCGAGTCCCTGGACGACCTGCTCCCCGAGGCGTTCGCGGCGGCGCGCGAGGCCGCGAAGCGCACGCTCGGCCAGCGGGCCTTCGACGTCCAGATCATGGGCGGCGGCGCGCTGCACTTCGGCAACATCGCCGAGATGAAGACCGGCGAGGGCAAGACCCTCACCGGCGTGTTCGCCGCCTACCTCAACGCCCTGACCGGCGACGGCGTGCACATCGTCACCGTCAACGACTACCTGGCCAAGCGCGACGCGGAATGGATGGGCCGGATCCACCGTTGCCTCGGCCTCGAGGTCGGCGTGATCCTGGCCGAGATGGAGCCCGAGCAGCGCCGCAAGCAGTACGCCGCAGACATCACCTACGGCACGAACAACGAGTTCGGCTTCGACTACCTCAGGGACAACATGGCCTGGGGGCTTGAGGAGTGCGTCCAGCGCGGCCATCACTTCGCGATCGTCGACGAAGTGGACTCGATCCTGATTGACGAGGCCAGGACGCCGCTGATCATCAGCGGTCCCGCCGACCAGAACAGCGTCTGGTATGCCGAGTTCGCCAAGATCGTGCCGCGGCTGCGCCGCGGCGAAGAGGGCGAGGGCGACTACGAGGTCGACGAGAAGAAGCGCACCGTCGGCATCCTGGAGTCCGGCGTGGCCAAGGTCGAAGACTGGCTCGGCATCGACAACCTCTACGACCACTCCAACGCCCACCTGGTCGGGTTCCTGAACAACGCGATCAAGGCGAAGGAGCTGTTCAAGAAGGATAAGGACTACGTCGTGAGCGGCGGCGAGGTCCTGATCGTCGACGACTTCACGGGACGCATCCTGCACGGCCGCCGGTACAGCGAGGGCATGCACCAGGCGATCGAGGCCAAGGAAGGCGTCAAGATCATGGACGAGAACCAGACTCTCGCCACGATCACGCTCCAGAACTACTTCCGGCTCTACGACAAGCTGGCCGGCATGACCGGTACGGCCATGACCGAGGCGAACGAGTTCCACCAGACCTACAAGCTCGGCGTCGTGCCGATCCCGACCAACATGCCGATGATCAGGATCGACCAGTCCGACGTGATCTACCAGACCGAGCAGGCCAAGTTCGACGCCCTGGTCAGCGACATCGCCGGGCGGCACGAGGCCGGCCAGCCGGTACTCGTCGGCACGGTCAGCGTGGAGAAGTCCGAGGTCGTGTCGCGGATGCTGAAGCGGCAGGGCGTACCGCACGAGGTGCTGAACGCGAAGCACCACGAGCGTGAGGCGGCGATCGTCGCCCAGGCCGGGCGCAAGGGCGCGGTGACCGTCGCGACGAACATGGCCGGCCGCGGTACCGACATCATGCTCGGCGGGAACCCTGAGTTCCTCGCCGACCTTGAGTTGCACCAGCGCGGCCTGTCGCCCGTCGAGACGCCCGAGGACTTCGAGGCGGCCTGGCCCGAGGCGGTCGAGAAGGCCAGGCGGGCCGTTGCCGAGGAGCACGAGGAGGTCGTCGCGCTCGGCGGGCTCTACGTGCTCGGCACCGAGCGACACGAATCCCGGCGGATCGACAACCAGCTGCGCGGGCGGTCGGGCCGCCAGGGCGACCCGGGCGAGTCGAGGTTCTACCTGTCGTTCGAGGACGACCTGATGCGCCGGTTCAACGGGGACCGGGTCGCCCAGTTCCTCGAGTGGGCCAAGACGGCGCCGGATGTGCCGATCGAGTCGAAGACCGTCAGCCGGTCGATCAGGTCGGCCCAGACGCAAGTCGAGCAGCTCAACTTCGAGATGCGCAAGGACCTACTCAAGTACGACGACGTGATGAACAGGCAGCGCCAGGTCGTCTACGCCGAGCGGCACCGGGTGCTGGCGGGCGAGGACCTGCACGAGCAGATCAGGCACATGATCGACGAGGTGATCGCCGACTATGTCGCGAAGGCGACCGCCGAGGGCTTTGCCGAGGAGTGGGACCTCGACCAGCTTTGGACCGCGTTCCGCCGGCTCTACTCGGTCGGACTCTCGGTCGACGAGCTCGTCGAGGAGGAAGGCGGCGAGCGAGCCTTCCTGACCGCCGAGATCATCACCGAGCGGATGCAGGCAGACGCGCATGCCGCATACGACCGGCGCGAGGACGAGCTGACCGCCGAGGTGATGCGCGACTTCGAGCGCCGGGTCATCCTGTCCGTGCTCGACGTCAAGTGGCGCGAGCACCTGTACGAGATGGACTACCTGCAGTCCGGCATCCACATGCGCGGCCACGCCCAGCGCGATCCGCTGGTCGAGTACCAGCGCGAGGGTTACGAGCTGTTCACCGCGATGATGGACGCGATCAAGGAAGCGTTCGAGATGCAGCAGAACCCGATCGTCGGGGAAGTGGGGCCGGACGGCGAGTGGCTGGGCCAGCCGGCCGACGCGCTCGGCGGCCACGTGCACGACGCGGTGCCGCTGCCCGAGTTCGGCGACGCTGGGGCTGGGGCCGGCGCTGGGGCGGGCGCAGGCGCTGGGGCCGGCGCAGGCGCTGGCGAGGCAGGGCAGCAAGCGATGCCCGCCGCGTTCGCCCCGCGCGGCCTGGCCGAGCCCAAGCGCCCCAGCCGGCTGAGCTACAGCGCGCCGAGCGACGACGCGTCAGGCCTGGCCGTTCAGACGTCCGAATCGGCCGGGGCGGCCGACTTCTCCAAGGTCGGCAGGAACGAGCCGTGCCCCTGCGGCTCGGGCAAGAAGTTCAAGCTCTGCCACGGAGACCCGAGGAAGCGCTAGCGGCAGGACGAACGGGCGCGGCGCCGCAGCGCGCACGGTGGCGCCGCGGGCCCCCTCGTTGGCGCCGGGGGGCGCTCGGGGGGCGCTCGGGGCGCCGGGGGCGTTCGGGGGCGCCGGGGCGTGCTCGGTGGCGCCGGGGGCGCGCTCGGGGCGCCGGGGGCGCTCGGGGCGCCGGGGCCCGTTCGTCACCTGTCAGCGCCAGTGCCGGGTTTCTTTGGGTGACGGGTGACGGGTGACGCGTGACGGGAGAGGTTCCGCCGGGCTCGTTCGGCCCGGTTGAGGGTTCCAGCAGCCTGCCTGAGGTTCATATCACTAGGTGGCGTCAATCTGGTGCCCGACTTGTCGGCTTTGCGGAGCCGCAACTAGTGAAATGTCCCAGCGGTCCGCCTAAGCGGCTTCGATCGCGGTGCAGAGCCACGCGGCTTGGCTGCGCCGGTATCCGTTATAAGGCTTATTACTGGTTCGTGCCGCGCCGGCGGCGGGCGTCAGGCCCAGCTCCCGGGCGGACATCAGGCCGAGCTCCCGGGCGGACATCAGGCCGAGCTCCCGGGCGGACGGCGGCCTGCACGCGGCCGATGACGGTGTCGGTGTCGGTGTCGGCGTCGGCGTCGGCGTCGGCGTCGGCCGGAGGGTAGCGGTTCGCGCGGACGCGGTCGGCTGGCCGCGCGGCGGCACCCGGTCCTGGTCTCGGTCCGGCGGGTCGCCCGTCCGGCCGGGGCGGGCCCGTTCCAGCCGGACGGCGACGGCGCGGACGTGATCACCGAGTGCCAGGATGACGGTCATCTCCAGGACGCCGCTCGCCGGTGACGTGACGATCACCCGCCTGACCCGAGGCCGGTGGGCCGCGGCGAGCACCGGGCCGAGCTTGCTGATCCGGCGCCGAGTATGTTCTGTCGTCCACGGCACCATCTGGCTGGCAGGCCGGGATCCTGCCAGGGTCTCGGCCAGTACCTGGGCGAACTGGCTTGGCCAGGCGCCGGTTCCGGGCGGCTCGGTCGGCGGCCGGGCCCGCTGGGGCTGGGTTCCCCGGGGCTGAGCTCCATGGGGCTGGGTTTCCTGAGGCTGGGGCGAGGGAGGCCAGGTCCCGGCGGCCTGGAGCCCGAGCGACGGGGACGGGAGCTGCTGGATAGGCCGGCCAGAGCGCGCGGGATACCCGCCGGCCGACGAGACGCTGGCCAGCCGGCGGCGAGCGGTCGGCCGCGCCGGGTTCCGGGTCGCGGCCGTGTCGTCGTAGGGCGGCGCGATCTCCGGAACCCCGAAGCTGCAGATGGCCTGAGCATCGGGCAGCGGCCTGCGGCGGGACCTCGGCCGCGCGGTCGCCGGCCGCGCCGACCCCGACTGTGCCGACCCCGACTGTGCCGACCCCGACTGTGCCGACCCCGACTGCGCAGTCGCCGACCCAGGCCGTGCCGACCCAGGCCGTGCAGACCCCGACCGCGCCGACCCCGACCGCGCCGACCCAGGCCGTGCAGACCCCGACCGTGCCGACCCCGACCGCGCCGACCCAGGCCGCGCGGACCCTGGCGGCCCGAATCCGGGCAGGCCTGCCCCCGGCGAGCCCGATCCCGCCTGCGGTCCGGATGTCGCGCTGTCCTCCGGGGCCTGGCCGCCTAAGGCACGCCCGCCGACGGTCCTGCCGCGCAGTGTCCGGCCGGCGCGGGGGACGAGCGGAACCGGGTCAGGATGCGTCGGGGACGCAGGCGTCGCGGGTCCTGGCACGATGGATTCTGGCATGGTTGAGTTCTACCTCGCGCCGGTGACAGTTTCCCGGTTCGCCTGGTCAGGGCCGCAACCCGCGCGCTGCCTGGCGACCCGGGCGGCGCCGGCCAGGGGAAGGAATGCCTGACTCGGATCCCTCGTTCAAGCTAGGTGGTTAAACAGCCCTGACTACAGGAGATAACCCGTGCGTTTGCCGCCCCTCGTCGAGCCCGCTGCCGAGCTCACCGTCAATGAGGTCAAGCGTTACTCCCGGCACCTGATCATCCCTGACGTGGGGATGACGGGGCAGAAGCGGCTCAAGAACGCGAAGGTACTGTGCGTCGGCGCCGGCGGGCTCGGCTCTCCTGCGCTGCTCTACCTGGCCGCGGCCGGGGTGGGGACGCTGGGCGTCATCGACTTCGACGTCGTCGACGAGTCGAACCTGCAGCGGCAGGTCATCCACGGCCAGTCGGACGTGGGCAGGCCCAAGGCGCTGTCGGCGCGGGACTCGATCAAGGAAGTCAACCCGTACGTCACGGTGATCGTGCACGAGGAAGCCCTGACCAACGACAACGTGATGGAGATCTTCTCCGGATACGACCTGATCGTGGACGGAACAGACAACTTCGCGACCAGGTACATGGTCAACGATGCCTGCGTGCTGCTGGGCAAGCCGTACGTCTGGGGATCGATCTACCGGTTCGACGGCCAGGCCAGCGTGTTCTGGTCCGAGTACGGCCCGTGCTACCGGTGCCTGTATCCCGAGCCTCCGCCCCCTGGCATGGTGCCGTCGTGCGCCGAGGGAGGCGTGCTCGGCGTGCTGTGCGCGTCGATCGGATCGATCCAGGTCACCGAGGCGATCAAGGTTCTCACCGGGATCGGCGAGCCGCTCGTCGGCCGGCTGATGATCTATGACGCGCTGGAGATGAACTACCGGACCCTGAACATCAAGAAGGACCCGGACTGCGCCATCTGCGGCGAGCACGCGACGATCACCGAGCTGATCGACTACGACGCGTTCTGCGGGGCCGTCTCGGCCGATGCGCAGGAGGCGGCGGCGGGTTCCACGATCACGGCGACCGAGCTCAAGGCGATGCTCGACCGGGACGATGACATCTTCCTGATCGACGTCAGGGAGCCGAACGAGTACGAGATCGTCTCGATTCCCGGCGCCGTGCTGATCCCCAAGGACCAGTTCATGTCGGGAGCGGCACTGGAGCGGCTGCCGCAGGACCGGCGGGTCGTGCTGCACTGCAAGTCCGGCGTCCGCAGCGCCGAGTGCCTGGCGGTCGTGAAGAGCGCGGGCTTTTCCGATGCCGTGCACGTCGGGGGTGGCGTGCTCTCCTGGGTGAACACGGTCGACCCGTCGCTGCCGGTTTACTAGCCGGCTGCCCGTTTCCGGAGCTCGATCGATGACCGGGACGCGGAGTTCTGGTGGGCGCGCGCTATTCGTGGCCTTAACATCGTCAGGTGGCGATTCAGCCGGGACCCCCAGACCGGCCGCGCGGATCAGGCCGCGGTGATACCGCGGAGCTGAACCCGCGGCGTGCCCGCCGCGGCAGGCCGCTGCTGGCGGTCCTGTTCGTCGTGCTCGGGCTGTGCGGGCTGGTTGTGGCAGCAGCCGGGATCCGCGGACAGCTCAAGCCGCGTTCCTTCACGCCGGTCCAGCAGACGCGGATCAAGGCCTGGGAGGTGGCCAGGCGCTGGCGCGTCACGCCGAAGGCGGAACTGTTTCCTGCCGTGATCCGCTACCGGCTGACCACCGGGCAGGGCGGTCAGGGCCGATCGGCGGGCGGCCTCAACCTGAACGCGAGGCGCCTGGGGATCGCGCGGCAGGCCAGTTGCACGAAGGTCGGCGGCGGCAGCAAGGACCTCATGGCGAAGCTGGCCGGGGACGGCTGCGAGGCCGTGCTGCGGTCGACGTACGCCGATGCCAGCAGCAGCTTCGTGCTGACGGCAGGGATCGTGGTGCTGAAGAACCAGGCAAGCGCGCTCGCCGCCGCCCGGTACCTGACCGGTGGCTCGGCGCTTGGCCAGGGCGGTCGTGCCAGCCAGCTTGTGCTGCGGCCGTTCCGGGTCAGCGGATCGCCAGCCGCGCTGTACGGATACCCGCAGCGGCAGCTTTCCTGGGTCGTGGCCGCGGGACCCTACCTGGTCATGGCGACGGTCGGCTATGCCGACGGCAGGCCACATGTGCCGGTCGGAAGCGACGGCTATGTCTCGCAGGAGATGATGAGCATTGCGCGCGGCGTCGCGGTCCGCGTCGCCGCGCCGCTGGGAGCAGCACCGCCCGTTCCGACCTGCCCTGGAGTTCCCGCATGCTGATCCCTGGCTCGAGGCCAGGCCCCGAGCGCGCCGCCAGGCGTGCGAACGACGGCCACGTGCCGGTCCCGGCCGCTCACCGAATCCTGCGTCGCATCGCTCCCGCGCTAGCAGCGGCCAGCGCGATCGCCCTTCCGCTGGCCGCGGCCGGCCCGGCCAGCGCCGACCAGGCGCGGCAGCGCCAGCAGTGGGTACTCACCGCGCTCGACCTCTCCACCGCATGGCGAGTGACGCAGGGGCGCGGCGTGACCGTCGCGGTGATCGACAGCGGCGTCGACCGTTCGGTCTCGGACCTGACCGGATCGGTGACGACCGGCCCGGACTACACCGATGTTCATACGCCGGCGTCCAACCCGAACTGGGGCACGCACGGAACGTGGATGGCGTCGCTGATTGCCAGTCACGGGCACGGGCCGCGCCACAAGGACGGCATACTCGGGGTCGCGCCCCGGTCCCGGATCCTGTCGATCAGGGTCATCACGGACCAGTCCGATCCCGGTCACGCCCGATACGAGGCCGAACCTGTGTGGCGCGGCCAGCACGAACTGGCCAAGGCGATCAGGTACGCGGTGAACAGGCACGTCGGCGTGATCAGCATGTCGCTTGGCTATGACGCGGCAAGCCTGGCCGTCAGGGCCGCGCTCCAGTACGCGCTGATCCACAATGTCGTCGTGGTGGCGTCGTCCGGCAACTCGGGAACGTCGCAGGCGGCGCAGGGACACGTCGCGCCCTACTCGTTCCCCGCCGACTATCCCGGCGTGATCGGCGTCGCGGCGGTCAGCCAGTCGGGGCAGCCGGCCTACTTCTCCAGCGAGAATCTGTCCGTTCAGGTCGCCGCGCCCGGGGTGGACGTTCCCGCGCAGGGCCGGGGCAGCAAGTACTGGATCGTGAGCGGCACGAGTCCGGCCTGCGCGCTGACCGCGGGCGTCGCGGCGTTGGTCAAGTCCAGGTATCCGAAGCTGACCGCGGCGCAGGTGCGGAGCGCGATCACCCTGTCGACCGCCCACCGGCCGCAAGGTGGCTATGACGATCACGTCGGCTTCGGCACGGTCGACGCGGCAGCGGCCCTGCGAGCGGCCGGGCGGCTGGCCAGGCAGGTTCCTGGCGGCAACACGTCAGCGGGGAAGGCAGCGGCCTCCGGCAACTTCGGGCGCGGCCCCGCTGGAGCGCCCGCGTTTCCCGTGTCGGCCCCGGGCAGGCAGAAGCTGTTCGTGCTGCTAGGGGCCTCCGCCGCCTGCCTGCTTCTGGTCATCGCGGCGCTGTGGCGGCTCGTCGTCGGCGTGCGCCGCCGTAAGGCGGGGCGGTCCGCGGGATCACGCCGGGTGAGACGGGCGGGGCAGGGTGGAGTGACCGGCTCCGGCGGCTCGGCCGCTGCAGTGCGGTATCCGACTCAGATCTTCCCTGCTCAGCCGTATCGGCAGGGACGCCCGGTTTCCGGCTTTGTCGGCCAGCCGTCTCCGGGCTACCCCGTGCCCGGTTACCTCGGTCAGCCGGGTCAGCCCGGCCCGGGTCAGGCAGGCCCGGGTCAGCCCGGCCCGGGTCAGGCAGGCCCGGGTCAGGCAGGCCCGGGTCAAGGCCCGCCGTGGCCGGACGCCCCTGGTCAGTACCCGCCGGCTCCGGGTTATCCGGGACAGTTCCCGGCAGGCTCCGGCTATGCGACTCAGGGTGCGCCCGGCACGGGCTACGTGGATAAGTTGCCGCCGAGCCTCGGCTACTCGGGCCAGGTCCCGTCCTGGCCCGATCAGACCGCTTCGGCACCTGGTCATCCCGCTGCGCCAGGCGCGGACTACCTGGGTCAGCTCCCGGCCGGGTCAGTGCCGTCCGGGCCGGTTCCACCCGGGCCTGTTCCACCCGGGCCGGTTCCACCCGGGCCGGTTCCACCCGGATCGGCTCAGGCCGGGCCGGCTGCCGCATTCCCGGAACAGGCGTACCAATCGCCTGCCGGGACCAGCCAGCCCACCGTGGGTTACCCGGGATTTCCGAGCCTGGCAACGCCGCTGAACGACCCGGTTCCTGGAGATTCTGGTCGGGGTCATCCCGGTCGGCCGAGCTGGCCGACCAGCGAGGTGGCCGGCCTGCCGACGCCGAGCGGAGCCATGCCACCGGCTTTCGAGCCGCCCGCTGCGAGTCAGCCCGTTCAGCGCGACGACGATGAGTGGTGGTTCGACCAGGATGACCGGGCCGATGCCCAGCCGGGGCGGACCGCGCCGCCGGAACCGGACGACAGCCGCCAGCCCGCCGGCCCGCCGGATCCTGGCTGGACCGGGACCGGCCAGCCAGGACCTGGTCCGCGGTCGCCGGTTCGCAGCGGAGACGGCCTGCCCGGCCCGGACAGCATCACCGCACCGCATGCATCACCCGCTGCGCTGCGCGGCGAGCCAGCGCCGACTTCCCTGACCACGCCGCCGGCTCGCCAGGAGTGGCCGGCTCGCCCCGCGTCGCCGGCCGAGCCCGCGCGGCCCGATCAGTCCATGTCGCTGGCTCGCCCCGGGTCACCGGCTCAGCCGGGGTTGCCGGTTGGCCCCGACAAGCCGGCCCAGTCACAGCAGCCCGCTCGGAGTGAGGCGATCGCTCGGCCGGATGCGCCTGCCCAGGTCGAGGCTGTCGCCGAGACCCAGCAGCCTGCCCACGGCCAGCAGCCTGCCCACGGCCAGCAGCCTGCCCACGGCCAGCAGCCTGCCCAGGTTGACGCCCCTGCCCAGGCCCAGGCCCAGGCCGCAGGCCGGACCGAGGCGCCAGCCCAGGCGCAGGCCCCTACCCACACCGAGGCGCCGGGCCAGGCTGACCAGCCATCGCCGGTCGGTCGTGAGCCGGCCACCCGGTCATGGGCGTTCGAGCGGTCGCCCGATCTCTCCGGTTCCACGAACGTGATCCGCCGGCCACCCGAGTCGCCGGGCTACCGATCGGTGTGGGAACCACTGGGCCAGGACACGGGAGGGTCGGCCCGACCACTGGCGGCCGAACAGCCGAGCCAACAGCCGGAACCGCCGGTTACCCCGGCCCCGGCCTGGCAGCAGGGGCTGTCGAAGCCGCCTGCCACGATCCGGCGAGCGGACGGGGCAGGGCAGTCGCCGAAGGCGGGACCGGTCGGCGAGCCTGGGGCTGTCCCGACCGAGTTGCCGAGTCCGCCGCGATACCTCCGGTCGACCGGCATTTCCCGGCAGCCGGGCGATGGCCGGGCGCCGGAGCAGACCGGACCTGCCGGAGCGCTGCGCGGCCAGGCGGCAGTTGCGGAGTCGCAGCCCGCGGATCAGCCCGCCGGCCGGCAGCCTGCGTCGGGTTCACAGCCTGGGTCAGCTTGGCGGTCGGCGTCGGGTTCGCTGCCCGGGTCAGCTTGGCCGTCGGCGTCGGGTTCGCTGCCTGGGTCAGCTTGGCCGTCGGCGTCGGGTTCGCTGCCCGCGGCGGATTCGCCGCCAGCACCGGGTTCGCAGCCAGCGTCGGGTTCGCAGCCAGCACCGGGTTCGCCGCCCGCGTCCGGTTCGCAGCCCGCGTCCGGTCCGCGCAGCCCATCCGGATCGCAGCCTGTGTCCGGGGCGCAGCCGCTGCCACGCCGGCAGCCGCAGACGCATCTGGCCGCTCCGCTGCGCCGCCCGCGGCCGCCGCAGGGCCCGCGCCAGCAGGCAGACCGGTCCCAGCCGCTGCCGAGCGTCTGGGAGGTGCGGCGCCCGGCCGCGACCACCGAGCAGACAGCCTCCCCGCCGGGACCAGACCCGAGCGATGACCAGGCGTGAAGTCACCTCGGCCGCGGCCGGTGCGGGCGACTTCGCGAGCCGGGTCCTGGATGTCGCCGAGTCGATCCCGCCCGGCCGGGTGATGTCCTACGGCGACATCGCCGAGTACGTCGGCCAGGGCGGCCCGCGGCAGGTCGGGCGCGTGATGGCGCTGTGGGGCGGCGGCGTGCCATGGTGGCGGGTCGTGCATGCCGACGGCAGTCTGCTGTCCGGCCACGAACGCGAGGCGCTCTGCCACTACCGTCGCGAGCGGACCCCGCTCCGGGCCCGAGCCGACGGCGCGCCTGCGCGGCTCGACATGCGCAAGGCGCGCTGGTCGGGCGAGCCGGAACCGGGCTAAGCCAGGCGGCGCGGCGAATTCGTCGCTGAGCCGCCCAGCGGGCGCCATTCTGGCGGCCAGAACCCGCGGTCTGGCCAACTCGCCAGCGGAATGTCAGTGTCCTCTGCTGGAATGCGATACGACATGGATAGGCAACCGCCCGCATACCGCCTGGTTCGCCGACCGGCCGGTGCCGCAGAGCCACCCATTCTCGATCCGGCCCAGGCGCAGGTCGTCGGCCATTCCGGCGGCCCTTTGCTGGTTCTCGCCGGGCCAGGCACGGGCAAGACGACGGCGATCGTGGAGACCGTCGTCGACCGGATCGCCGGCCGTGGCCTCGATCCCGGCCGGGTCCTCGTGCTCACGTTCAGCCGCAAGGCGGCGCAGGAACTGCGGGCTCGGATCACCCTGCGGCTGGACCGCACGACCGCCGAGCCGCTGGCGCTGACCTTCCACAGTTACGCGTATGCCCTGGTCAGGCGGGAGTCGGTGCTGGCCGGCGCGGAACCGCCGATCCTGTTGTCCGGGCCCGAGCAACTGCAGGAGGTCAGGCGGATGCTGCGCGGCGAGGCGTCCGACGGGGCCAGGCACTGGCCGCAGCGGCTGCGCCCGCTGCTCGGAACCCGCGGTTACGCCGCGGAACTGCGTGACTTCCTGCTCAGGGCCTCCGAGCGCGGCCTGGACGGCGTCGGGCTGGCCAGGCTCGGCGAGCAGGCGGACCGCGACGACTGGGTGGCGGCTGGCCGGTTCCTTACCAGGTATGCCGCCAGGTTCGACCTGGCGCCCGTGCCGGCCTATGACTACGCGGAGATCATCAGGATCGCCGGCCAGGTGCTGGCCAGGCCCGAGGTCAGGCAGCGCGAGCGGCTTGCCTACGACGTCGTCATGGTCGACGAGTACCAGGACACCGACCCGGCGCAGGAAGATCTGCTGCACGCGCTGGCCGGGGACGGCCGCGAGCTGATCGTCGTCGGCGATCCCGACCAGTCGATCTACGCGTTCCGCGGGGCCGACGCCGACGCGATCGGCCGGTTCCCGGCCAGGTTCCGCGCGCCCGACGGCCGCCACGCCCAGGTGATCGCGCTGCGGACCTCTCGGCGCAGCGGGGCGGTCATGCTCACGGCGTCGCGCCGGGTTGCGGCGAGGCTGCCCGCGGTACGGCTACCCGAGGCCAGGAGTAGCTCCGATTCAGTTTCGCAACGAGACCACCGCGCGCTGGTCCCGCTTGCCTCGGCCGGCGTCGGCGAGGCGCGCGTCGCCATCGCCTCGAGCGAGCGCCAGGAGGCCGCGTTCATCGCCGACGTGCTCCGGCGGGCTCACCTGATCGACCAGGTTCCCTGGTCGTCGATGGCCGTGCTGGTCCGCTCGGCGGTACGCCAGGTTCCCGCGCTGCAGCGGGCGCTGTCCGCCGCGGGCGTTCCTGTCGCGGTCGCCGGTGACGAACTGCCGCTGGGCGAGGATCCGGCGACCAGCCCGCTGCTTAGCCTGATCGGCTGCGCGCTCGACGCGAGGGAGCTCACCGAGGACGTCGCGGCGGAACTGCTGACCGGGCCGCTCGGCGGCACCGACGCGCTCGGCCTGCGCCGGCTGCGCCGGCTGTTCAGGCAGCCGGACCCGGCCGACGAGTCAGGAAGCGAGTCCGGCGCCGAGCGCGCGGCAGGGTCGGGCGAGGACGACGAACCGCGCGGGACCGGTCCGGCCGCCGCGGACCAGCCCGCGCCGGCACCCCCGCCGGCACCCCCGCCGCCACAGTCCGAGCCTGCGGACCCCACGGCACCAGGGCCGCTGGCGACCGCGCTGCTCGAGCCGAGCCGGCTCGCAGCGGCGGGCTGGCAGCCGGGGCCGACGCTGCTCGCCGCGGGCGAGGCACTGGCGGCCGCGCGGCGCGTCGCCGGGCTGATCGACGTGGCGAGAACGACCGCCACGACCGGCACCGCCCAGGAGGTGCTCTGGGCGATCTGGGAAGCCAGCGGACTGGCCGGGCAGTGGCAGCCGGCCAGCGCGGCCGGCGGCACCCGCGGCGCGACGGCGGACGCCGACCTCGACGCGGTGCTTGCGCTGTTCGACGCCGCGGCGAGATTCGACGCCCGGCTGCCACCCGGGTCGATGCCGCTCTTCCTCGACGGCCTGACCAGCCAGGAGATCACCGGAGACACCCTCGCCGAACGGGCGCAACCCGGCGAGGCCGTGACCATCTCGACCGCGCACCGGGCCAAGGGCCTGGAATGGGACCTGGTCGTGGTCGCCGGAGTCCAGGAGGGAGTCTGGCCCGACCTGCGGCTGCGCGGCTCCCTGCTCGGCATGGACGAGCTCGTCGAGGCGGCCGACCGCGGCGTGCCCCCCGGCCGCGCCCGCCAGCCGGGCAAGGACGCCGCCGCGGCCGCGCTCAGCTCGAAGCTGCTTGACGAGGAGCGGCGGCTGTTCTACGTGGCCGTCACGCGGGCGCGCCGGTCGCTGGTCGTGATCGCGGTCGGCGGCGACGACACCGAGGAACGGCCGTCCAGGTTCCTGGCCGAACTGGCCGGCGAGGAGATCCCCGTCGAGGAGGTCGCCGGGACCGGCCGGCGCTGGCTGTCGCTGCCCGCGCTGACGGCCGATCTTCGCCGAGCCGCAGCCGACCGCGGGCTGCCCCAGTCCGTGCGGCGGGCGGCCGCCGCCCAGCTGGCCAGGCTGGCCGCGGCCGGGGTGACCGGCGCGAGCCCGGACCAGTGGTACGCGCTCACGCAGTGGTCGGGGACCGGCCCGATCAGCGACGGCGGGGTGCGGATCTCTCCCTCGCAGGTCGACAAGTTCGTCACGTGCGGGTTGCGCTGGCTGGTCGAGTCGGCGGTCGGGGCCAGCCCGCCGTCGACCGCCGGTCATCTCGGGACCGTGATCCACGCGGCCGCGGCGCTGGTCGCCGAGGGCGCCGATCACGCGGACATCGCCCGCCGGATCGACGAGATCTGGCACCAGCTCGACTTCGGCAGCGTCTGGTACAGCATCAGGCAGCGCCAGAACGCGGACCGGATGGTCGCCCGGTTCCTGGACTGGCAGCGTGGCAACGACAGGGAACTCGTCGCCGTCGAGCAGAAGCTGCGGGTAAGGATCGATGATGTGCTGATCTCGGGTCAGGTAGACCGGCTGGAGCGGGACGCGGAGGGCCGGGCGGTCGTCGTTGACCTGAAGACCGGGTCGTCCAAGCCGTCGGGCGCCGAGCTTGAGCGGAATCCGCAGCTCGGCGTCTACCAGCTCGCCGTGCTGCTCGGCGCGTTCGCCGAGCTGGGCACCGCCGAACCGGGCGGCGCCGAGCTGGTCCAGGTGGGCAAGGCCGCCAGGGCCAAGCAGGCGACCGTGCAGAACCAGCGCGCGCTGGCCGACGACCCCGATCCCGGCTGGGCGCAGACGCTGGTCAAGGAGGTCGCCGCCGCGATGGCCGGACCCCAGTTCAGGGCCACGGCCAACGACGGCTGCCGCCGGTGCCCGGCGGCCACGAGCTGCCCGGTCGACGAGCGAGGCGGCCAGGTAACTTCATGAGCCAGCTCACGCTGTGGGACGACGAGCCGCCGCCGGCCAAGGCCGGCGGCGGCCCGAGGTTCAGCCCGGCCCAGCTCGCGCGGCTGCTCGGGATCGACGAGCCGACGCCCGAGCAGTCCGCGGTGATCAGCGCCCCGCTCGCGCCGATGGCGGTCATCGCCGGGGCGGGTTCCGGCAAGAGCGAGACCATGGCGGCGCGGCTGGTCTGGCTGGTAGCCAACGGCTACGTCCAGCCGGAGCGCGTGCTCGGGCTCACGTTCACCCGCAAGGCCGCCGCCGAGCTGGCGGGGCGGGTCAGGGCGCGGCTCGACGGGCTGCGCCGGGTCGGCCTGGTTGTGGTCCAGCCGGCCACGGGCCGGGATCAGGCTGGCGGGCGGGACCGGCCGGGCGGTCAGCACGGCCCGGCTGCGGGGCCCGGCCGGCCTGGCGGCCAGCCTGAGCTAGATGGCGACCCGGTGATCGCGACCTATCACGCCTACGCCGGGCGGCTGATCGCCGACCACGCGCTGCGCGAGGCGCTGGAACCGACCATGCGGCTGATCACGCCGGCCGTGGCCTGGCAGCTAGCGGCCAGGGTCGTCGCCACCTACGACGGGCCCATGGACGCCGTCGACTGGGCGCCGGTCACGGTCACCGCGGCCGTCATCGAGCTGTCCGGCGAGCTGGCCGAGCACCTGCGCGGCCCGGACGACGCGCTCGCGGCGGGGGACTGGCTGCGGCGGCGGTACGCGGAGGTGCCCGCGGGCAGGACCAGGCTGGCGGACACCGTGCTGAAGAGCCAGCGCGTCCGCGAGCAGCTGCTGCCGCTGGTGCGGGCGTACGCCGCGGCGAAGGCGGAGCGGGAGGTCATCGACTACGGCGACCAGATGGCGCTGGCGGCCAGGATCGCGATGCGGCATCCGGAGGTCGGGACCGCCGAACGGGCCCGGTACCAGGTCGTGCTGCTCGACGAGTTCCAGGACACCAGTCACGCGCAGCTTGAGCTGATGCGGGCGCTGTTCGGCGGCGGGCACCCGGTCACCGCAGTCGGCGATCCCTGCCAGTCGATCTACGGCTGGCGCGGCGCCAGCGCCGGCAACATGAAGCGGTTCGCGGACAATTTCCCGCCGCCGCGGCTCGGGTCCGAGTCCGGGTCCGAGCCCGGGTCCGAGCCCGGGTCCGAGCCCGGGTCCCGGCCCGGCCCCGGGTCCGAGTCCCCGGCCGGGGCGGCGCGCGCCGAGGTCAGGCTGCTCTCGACCAGCTTCCGCAACACCGGCAAGGTGCTCGACGTCGCCGCCGCGATCCAGCACGACCTGCGCCAGGTCGCGCCCGAAGTGCCCAGGCTAATCGCGCCGCCCGGCCGGGCCAATCGCGGCGCCGTGGTCTGCGCGCTGCTCGAGACCAGCGCGGCCGAGGCCAGATGGGTCGCCGACCAGGTCGCGGCGCTGCTGAGACTGCCTCCCGGGCTGGCTCCTGACGGGCAGCCGTGGCCGGACGGCCGGCCCGACGGCGTCCGGCCGTCCGACATCGCCGTGCTCTGCCGCAAGCGGACCCAGTTCAGCGCGCTGCGGACAGCGCTGGAGGCCCGGGGGATCCCGGTCGAGGTCGTCGGGCTCGGCGGGCTGCTCACCGTGCCTGAGGTCTCCGACATCGTTGCTACGCTGCGGGTGCTGCACAGCCCGGCGGCGTCGGACTCGCTGGTCAGGATCCTGACCTCGCCGCGCTGGCGAGTCGGCCCGCGGGACCTGGTCGCACTCGGGGTCAGGGCGCGAGAGCTGGCCAGGGACCAGGCCGGCCAGGCGAACCGGGATGACGCCGAGGGCTCCGTTACGGCTGAAGATCATCTGACCAGGGCCGTGGCCGACTTCACCGCGGAGACGGGCAGCCTGGTCGAGGCGCTCGACGATCTGGGCGCGGCGGCGTCGGACGAGGGCCGGCCGCGGCTACAGGCGCTCGCCGCGGAGCTGCGGTCGCTGCGCCGGCACGTAGCCAGGCCCCTGCCCGAGCTGGTGACCGAGGTCGAGCGCGCGCTCGGCCTGGACGTGGAGGTTGCTGCCCGGGCCGGGACCAGCCCTGCCGCGGCGCGGGCCGATCTCGACGCGTTCGCCGACGCCGCCGCGGCGTTCGCCGGGGACGCGCAGGAGCCGACGCTCGGCGCGTTCCTCGCGTACCTGACCGCGGCCGAGACCGAGGAGTTCGGCCTGGAGGCCGGCCAGGTCAGCGACACCGAAGCGGTCAAGCTCGCGACTGTGCACTCGGCGAAGGGGCTGCAGTGGCCGGCGGTCGTGGTGCCCGGGCTGTCCGCCGGGACCCGGGCGCAGAACTTCCCGGCCAGGCCGCGGCTCAGCACCCGGTGGACGGACAATCCGCGGCTGCTCCCGTTCTGGCTGCGCGGCGATGAGACGGACCTGCCGGCGCTGGCAGGGCTCGATCCCGACTCGGTGGCCGCGTTCGGCCGGGCCTGCACCGACCGGAATCTGGCCGAGGAACGGCGGCTGGCCTACGTCGCGGTGACCAGGGCGGCCCACTGGCTGGCGTGCAGCGGGTACTGGTGGGGCGCGGGCAAGAGCCCGCTCGGCCCTTCGTCGTTCCTGAATGAGGTTGCCGTGAGCTGCCGGGACGGAGCGGGCCTGGTGGCGCGGTGGGCGGACCAGCCGGAGGACGGAGCGGAGAACCCGGCGCTGGCCGAGCCGCTGACCGCGTCCTGGCCCGAGCAGCCAGGCGGCCGCGGGTACGAGGCCATCCGCGAGGCGGCCGACCTGGTGCTCGCTGCGGCGGCCGCCGGCGGAGCGACAGCCGCCGGGACGGGATCCGCCCGGTCCGCCGGCGCACGGGAGGCCGACCAGGCTAGCGACGACGAGCCGGCGGGCGCTGGGGACGCCGCCGGGGCCGTGCCGGCCAGGTATGCCGAGCTGGTCGCGGGCTGGGCGGCCGACGCGGGCCTGCTGCTCACCGAGCGGTCCAGGCGCAGGCCGGACGGGCCGATCCCGGTCGGCCTGCCGCGCCGGTTCGGCGTCTCGGCCCTGGTCCAGATGGCCAGGGACCCGGCCGCGCTCGCCGCTCAGATCAGGCGGCCGATGCCGCGGCCCCCGGCACCGCGGGCCGAGCGCGGGACCGCGTTCCACCGCTGGCTCGAGGAGCGGTTCGGCCAGATGCGGCTGATTGACGCCGACGACCTGGCCGGGGCGGTCGACGCGGACCTGGTCGCCGACGACGCCGAGCTCGCCGAGCTGAAGTCGCGGTTCGAGGCGGGGGAGTGGGGGCAGCGCTGGCCGGCCGAGGTCGAGATGCCGTTTGAGACCAAGGTGGGCGACCGGCTGGTCAGGGGGCGCATCGACGCGATCTTCGCCGACGATCCGGCCGGCGGGTTCGACGTGGTCGACTGGAAGACCGGGCGGCCGCCCCGGCCCGGCCGCGCCGAGCGTGCCGTAGCCGTGCAGCTTGCCGCGTACCGGCTGGCCTGGTCGGCGCTGGCCGGCGTGCCGGTCGAGCAGGTGCGGGCCGCGTTCTACTACGTGCGCGACGACCTGACCGTGCGCCCGGCCGACCTGCTCGACGCGACCGGGCTGGCTGAGCTGATCGAGGAGATCCCCAGCGACGGCTAGCCGGGCGATCGCGCTCGGGGAACGCGCCAGCCGGGACAGCCCGGCCTGGTCGGCCGGACGGGGCTCACCTGCCGCAGGGCTAAACCTGACCGCGGCGAACCCGCCGGGTCGCCCTGTCCTAGCGAGCGGCTGGCCGGATGGCCTGGATCTGGGTGGTCTGGGCCACCAGCCGGCCGGCCTCGTCGTACAGGCTGGTCTGCACGGTGGCCGTGGTCCGGCCCCGGTTCAGCGGCAGCGCGACCGCACGCACCGTTCCCGCCGTGACGGGCCGGAACATCTGGGTGGTCGACGTGATCGTCGCCGTGATCTGCCCGTCGGCCAGCCCCAGGAACGCGACCAGCGCACCGGCCGTGTCGGCGAGCGACATCAGCGCGCCGCCGTGCATCACCCCGGCGGAGGTGCACAGTTGCGGCGTCCACGGCAGCAGGGCAACGACGCGCTCGGGGCTCGCCTCCTCCAGGGTCATGCCGAGTTGCGCGGCGAACGGCATGCGGGCGATGAGGTCGCGGAGGTCACCGGACATTGCGTCAGTCTGGCAGGAGGGCGCGGCGGTTGCGTGGCGGCGCTGCGTGCGGAGGGTTGGCGGCGGCTGCGTGCGGAGGGTTGGCCGTGGCCGTCGGGACGCTGCACACCGACATTGTAGGGATAGAGTCTGGCAAAGGCGGATAAAAAGGACGCGGGGTACGACATCGCGTCCGCATTGAGTGGGCCGTGACACGGGTGGTCTGCGCTCGTCGGGACTGCTGCCGGCACATATCACTACCTGTGGCTCCGCAAAGCCGACAAGCCGGACACGAGATTGGCGCTACCTAGTAACAAGTGGGTTCCGAGCCTGCGTTACGCGCCATTCCGGACGCTGGGAGCTTGGTCGGTGGGCCGCAGGTGCGGTGCGGGCGGGGCGGTGCGGGCGGGACGGGGTCGGCCTGGGCCGGCGGGCGGCGCGGGGGCGGGTCAGCGCATGATCTCGACGAGGAGGATCCAGGCGTTCAGGATGGCGCCGACGAAGCCGAGTACTACCTCGGCGACCAGCCAGTAAAGCCCGCCCCCGCGCTGGCCAGGACGCTGATGCCGGCGATGACCATCGGCACCGTTCCGGCCAGCACGACCGCGAGCGGCACCGCCGTCCAGGTCAGCGGATCCTCCTTGCGGCGCGGCATGCGCAGCCGCCTGGCCAGCAGGACGGCGGCCAGGAACGCCCCGAGCGTGAGGATCTCCGCACCGAGCGCCGCGTCGCTCTGCCCGGGAACCAGCATGAACACCGACAGCAGCAGCCGCCCGATCATGATCGACAAAGTCTCGGCGGCCCGGGTCGGCAGCGTGGGGAGTTCCAGTATCTGCTTCAGGTTGATCGAGACCGCGACGAAGAGCAGCCCGGTCAGTGCCCCGCGGCGCCGGCGACGGCCACGAACAGCTCGTGCCATTCGGCCGACTGGAACGAGGTCATGACAGGAGCCTGGCATGCCGCCTGGCCGGGCCGGCGGCGCGACATGCGGGCGGCGAACGGACCGCGGGCGCATATCTGGTCATCAGGCACGAGCGTTCGGCCCAGCGGCTAGAGTTCCCACCGGAACCACTGGCATCGGCATGCACAGGACCGGCCGGATCGCGCAACGACAACGACGCGAGGTGAGACAACGGCATGGACACGGACGTCTGCGGCTATATCGACGCCCACGCAGGCGAGTTCTTCGATGCGCTCAAGCAGTGGCTGGCCATCCCGTCGGTCTCGGCCGACCCGGCGCACGGCGGCGACGTGCGGCAGTCCGCGCAGTGGCTGGCCCGTTACCTGCGGCAGACCGGGTTCGCGACGGCCGAAGTCTGGGAGACCGGCACGCCGGACAGCCCCGGCCTGCCCATGGTGTTCGCCCACTGGTCCGCCGCCGACCGCGCCGCGCCCACGGTGCTGATCTACGGCCACCATGATGTCCAGCCGGTCGAACCGATCGGCGAATGGGACTCACCTCCCTTCGGGCCGGTCGAGAGCGACGGCCAGATCCTCGCCCGCGGCGCCTCGGACGACAAGGGCCAGGTCCTGTTCCACGCGCTCGGCATCCGGGCCTGGCTGGCCGCCCGCGGCGCGAGCGCCCCGCCGGTCACGATCAAGCTGATTGTCGAGGGCGAGGAGGAGTCAGGCTCGAAGCACTTCGCCGGCCTGCTGCGGCGCGAGCGCGACCGGCTGGCCTGCGACGTCATCGTGGTCTCGGATACCACGATGTGGGCGGCCGACGTGCCGTCGATGTGCACCGGCATGCGGGGCGTGATCGACGCCGAGATCGACGTCTACGGGCCCGAGCGCGACCTGCACTCCGGCTCGTTCGGCGGGGCCGTGCCGAACCCGCTGCACGCGCTGGCGGACCTGCTGGCCGGCCTGCACGACGCCGACGGGCGGGTAACGCTGCCCGGCTTCTACGACAAGGTCGCCGACCTCACGCCGGCCGAGCGCGAGCTGTTCTCCAGGCTGCCGTTCGACGAGAAGGCGTGGCTCGCCACCGCGGGCAACAGCGGCGCGGCGGCCGGCGAGGCCGGCTTCAGCACGATCGAGCGGATCTGGGCCCGCCCGACCGCCGAGATCAACGGGATGTGGGGCGGCCACACCGGCCCGGGCGGAAAGACGATCGTGCCGCACGAGGCGCACGCCAAGCTGTCGTTCCGGCTGGTCGCGCACCAGGAGCCGGCCGAGGTGGCCGGCATGCTCCGTGAGTACATTGCGCAACGCAGACCAGCGGGCCTCAACGTCGTGGTCAGGGCCGACGGCCCCGGGGTGCGACCCTCCTTCTCGCCGGTCGACTCGCCGGCGGTGCTGGCCGGGCGGCGGGCGATGGAGCGGGCGTTCGGCCGGGAAGTCTTGTTCACCCGGGAGGGCGGCAGCGGGCCGGAAGCCGACCTGGCCGACATAGTCGGCGCCCCGCTGGTGTTCATCGCGGTCGGCCTGGACGAGGATCGCATCCACGCTCCGAACGAGCGGGTCGACATGGGGCTGCTGCTCAAGGGCGCCGAGACGGCCGCGTACCTGTGGGACGAGCTCGCCGCCCTGAGCTGATCCACCCGGCTGTCGCTCTCTGAGTGCTGATCGGGCCGGATGGATCCGGGGATCCATCCGGAATCCCCGGATCGATCCCCGGATTGATCGGCCAGGCAGCGGTCGGCTACGGCAGCTCCGGCACCGTATTCTGAGGCCGTGACGGGCTCCCTGATTTCCGTTTCCGGTGGAATAGCGCTGACCAGGCATGAGGTTGAGCGCTGCACGCATCTGCGCACCGACGAGGCCTGGCTGGGGAAGGCCTGGGGCGAGCCTGCCACCCGGGTGCTGGTCATCGAGGACGGGCAGGCGCTGGCCAGGATCGATGACGCCGCGGCAGAACTCGTCTTCGTCTCGCCAGGGCAGGCGCCCGATGGTGACCGGTTCCTGCTGGGCGTCGACTCCGACAACGTGGCCTACTTCGGCGTCGGCGGGCCGCTGACCGTGGGGCACGGCGAGCGGGGAGACGACGCCGTCACCGCCCGCCGGACCGGTCTCCGCGAGGCCGGAACCCTGCTGACCGACCGGGACGCCGGGCTGCTGACGCACGCTGTGGCGCTCGCCAACTGGCACGCTGTCGCTGGCTTCTGTTCGCGCTGCGGAGCGCCGACCAGGCCGGAGATGGCAGGCCACTCACGCCGCTGCACGGTCGATGGCAGCGAGCACTTCCCGCGCTGCGACCCCGCGGTGATCATGCTGGTCACCGACGATGATGATCGCTGCCTGCTGGCCAGGAACGCCCAGTGGCCGCAGCGCCGGGTCTCCGTGCTGGCCGGATTCGTCGAGCCGGGAGAGTCGGCGGAGCAGGCGGTGGCCAGGGAGGTGCGCGAGGAGACCAGCGTCATCGTCTCGACGGTCACCTACGCAGGCAGCCAGCCATGGCCGATGCCCCACAACCTGATGCTGGGATTCCGTGCCCGGGCGACCAGTACCGAGATCAGCGTTGACGACGTGGAGATTGCCGAAGCGAACTGGTACAGCCGGGACGAACTGCGGGCCGCGCTGCTCACGGGCGACCTGATCATGCCTCCGTCACTGTCGATCTCCCGCTGGCTCATCGAGACCTGGTACGGGACGGACCTGCCGAGTGCGGCCTAAGGATTGCTCAGGGACGCCAGCGTGCCGAAAGCACGTGCTGACAACGCGGGACTACCGCAGCAGCAGCCGCGCGGCTAGCTCGAGCTGGCCGGACACGTCGCTCGCCGACGCCCGCCTGGTTACCCAGGCGACCAGGTTGGACAGCCAGACGTCGCCGATGACGCGGGCGATCGCGCGCTCGCCGGCGGTCGGCTCGCCGTGGCTCATGGCGTCGGTGAGTATCTGCTCCATCAGCGCCGCGACGGCGTTGACCTCCGCGGCGGCGCTCGGGTCGGCGAACATGAACGCACGGGTGATGGCCTCGGTGAGCAGCGGCTCGCGCTGCATGTTCTTGGTCACCTTGTTGAGCACGTAGATGATCCGGTCGGCCGGCGTGTCGCCGGGGACCTGCTTCTTACCCAGCTTCTCCTTGGCCCGCTCGAACTCCCTGGCCAGCGCGGACACCAGCAGGTGGATCTTGGAAGGAAAGTACCGGTACAGCGTGCCGAGAGCGACGTCGGCCCGGTCGGCTACCTCGCGCATCTGCACCGCGTCGTAACCGCCCCTGGAGGCCAGGGCCAGCGTGGCGTCGAGTATCCGCTTGCGCCGCTCGCGCTGGGCTGCCGAGCCGAGCTCGCCCTCGGCCGCGCCGCTGAGGGTTGCGGGCAGCCCAGCGGCCTTCTGAGCAGTCATCTGAGCCTCTCGTCGTGTCGGCGTCGCCGGACCGGCCCCCGTCACCGGCCGCCCGTCACGGTGCCAGCCCCGGCCCGAGCCGCGCTGGCCGTTGTTAGTGTAACGTGTTCTAATTTTCTGTGCGCCTGAGCAGCAGGAGGAGCAGTGCCCATCGCCGTCACCACCGAGCAGCTGGCGATCGCTGAGTCGCTCCGCCAGTGGGCGAAGAGGGCGGGCACGATCGCCGCCGTGCGCGAGTTCGAGACGCGCCGCGGGCGGACCGGTGGCGTCGTGACGGGCGGCGGTGCGGGTGGTGCGGGCGGCGGCGGTGCGGGCACGGACGCGGCGGCCGCCGAGCGCTGGGCCGCGCTGGCGGATCTCGGCATCTTCTCGGTCGGGCTGCCCGATCACCTGGGCGGGGCAGGAGGCACGACGGCGGACGTCGCCGTGGTGGCCGAACGGCTCGCGGCGGCGCTCGCGCCCGGCCCGGTCATGCCGACGCTGCTGGCCGGGCTGGTGCTCGCCAGGTCGGTCGGCGCGGCCGGCGACGGTGCTCTCTGCGCGGTGCTCGCCGGGCTGGCGTCTGGCGCGGCGCGCGTCGGCGTGGCGATGTCGGCGTCGGGGGCCTGCGGGCGAGCGGCACGGCCCGGCTCGTGCTCGGGGCCGCGGACGCCTCGCACCTGCTGCTCGGGGCGGCCGCAGAGGGCGGCGGGGCCTGGTTCCTGCTCGACGCACGGCAGCCAGGCGTCCGGCTGGCCCCCCGGTCGCCTGTGGACTTCTCCCGCTCGCTGGCCGACGTCGGGCTCGATGCCGTCGCCGTCGAGGCCGGGCTGGTGCTTCGCTTCGGCCCGGGGCTGGTGCCCGACATCGCCGCGACGCTGGCCGCCGCCGAGGCCGCCGGCGTCGCCACCTGGTGCAGCCAGACCGCGACCGAGTACGCACGCACCAGGCAGCAGTTCGGCCGCCCGATCGGCTCGTTCCAGGCGATCAAGCACCTGTGCGCGCAGATGCTGTGCCGGGCCGAGCTCGCGGCGGCGTCGGCCTGGGACGCGGCCAGCGCCGCGGACCAGGCGCCTGGCGAGCTGCCGCTGGCCGCCGCCGCGGCGGCCGCGCCGAAGCACCAGGGGATCACCTACTTCCTGGTCTGCATGCAGGACCGGGGAATCGAGGTGCGCCCGCTGCGCGAGATCACCGGGCGGGCGATGTTCAACGAGGTGTTCCTTGACGAGGTGTTCGTGCCCGACGACTGCGTGGTCGGCGCGCCGGGCGACGGCTGGTGGGTCGCGCGGACGACGCTGGCGGCCGAACGAGCCGCGATGGTCCGCGGCGCCGGGCTCGGCGAGGACGCCGAGAGGCTGCTCGCCGCCGCGGCTGCCGGCGGCGGAGTCACGGATCCGGTGGTGCTCGACCAGATCGGGGCGCGGCTGGCCGAGAGCCTGGGGCTTTCGGTGCTCGACGACCGGATCGCGGGTGCGGTGGCGCGCGGCGGCGACGCCGGGCCGGCGTCGGCCGTGCGCAAGCTGACCGGGGTCGCGCACCGGCAGGCCGTCGCCGAAGCCGCGCTGGCGCTGGCCGGCGTTCAGGGCGCCGCGGCCGACGGCCTGGCCGCCGACGCGGTGGACAGCTTCCTGCTGACCAGGTGCCCGAGCATCGCCGGCGGCACCAGCCAGATCCTGCTCTCGCTCGTGGCCGAACGCGCGCTGAATGAACTTCGACCTCGACGAGACCCAGCGGGTGATCGCCGCCTCGGCCGCCGACGTCCGCGCCGGGCGCGAGGCCGAGACCGCGGCGGCGTGGCAGGCGCTGGCGAAGGCCGGCCTGCTCGCGCTGACGCTGCCAGGACCGATGGGCGGCGACGATCTCGGGGTGCTCGAGGCGGCCGTGCTGCTCACCGAGGTCGGCCGGTGCGGCGTGCTCTGATGACTCTGGGACGGCCCTCGCGGGTGGCGCGCACGCCGGTGACCGTCCCGCCGTCAGCCAGCAGGCCGGTCAGCGGCGTGTCGAGCCAGACCGGGACGCCGGCCGACGCCAGACCCGCCCGCAGCCCGGCCGCCAGCGCCTGGCCGAGGCTGATCGTGCGCCGTCGCAGCGCCTTCGTCTTGGCCATCCGGCCGACCACCTTGGCCGTGGTCCAGATCGCCCGCGGGTGCCGGGTGCCGAGGCTGAGCCATCGGTAGTCGGCCGCCGTGATCGCCATCCCGTCCGGGGCGGGCAGGTACGGCGGGTTCAGCCGGGCGAGCTCGGCGCCGAGTACCCGGCCGTCGAGCGGCACCGGCTCGATGGTCCGGCCGCCGGCCAGGCCGCCGGGCGCCTCCGGATAGTAGTCCGCGTAGTTCGGCACCCAGGCGAAGCCAACCGGAGTTGCCGACCGGACCAGGTCCAGCATCGCGGGGCCGTGCGCGAGCAGCGCCTGCTGCCGCCGCGGCGCGACGCAGTCTCCGGCCACGTGCGCCAGGTACGTGCGGGCCTGCCCGGGGGTGTCGCGGACGCCGGCCCGCTTGAGCACGGCGTTGCCCGGCACCCAGAGGCCGCCGCCGGACCGGGCGGTCGAGCCGCCGAAGTACGCGGTCTTCTCGATCACGACGACGCTCAGGCCCCGGCTGGCGGCGGCCAGCGCGGCCGTCATGCCCGCAGCGCCGCTGCCAGCCACGACGACGTCGAACTCGGGCTCCTCCGGTGCCATGGCGCCTCCCGGCACCATGCTAGAACACGTTCTAGTTCTGGCCGAGCCTGGCCGCGGCCGGGTCGGTCAGGCCCGCGGCTGTCGGGCTCCGCACCGGGATCCCGGCCGCGCCTCGGGTACAGTCGAGCCGATCCGGCTGGCGACGGGCCGGCCGAGGCGAACGATCAGCGGGGAGCGAGCGGGCGTGCTTGCCCCAGGGGGACGACCCCCCGTCAGCCCCCGAGAGTGTGCTAGCCCTGGAGGGGGCGACCCCCTTCTACCCCCGAGACAAGGATGGCGATGAAGGCGCTGGTCAAGGTCAGGGACGAGGCCGGGCTCTGGCTCGAGGACGTGCCGGTTCCCGAGGTCGGCAGGGACGACGTCCTGATCAGGGTCCTGCGCACCGGTGTCTGCGGCACCGACCTGCATATCTACGAGTGGGACGGCTGGGCGCGGGCCTACGTGCCCGTGCCGCTCGTCATCGGGCACGAGTTCGCGGGAGAGATCGTCGAACTCGGATCCGACGTCAGGGACCTGGCGGTCGGTGACCTCGTCAGCGGCGAGGGTCACCTGGTCTGCGGCCGGTGCCGTAACTGCATGGCCGGCCGGCGGGTCCAGTGCGCGCATACCAAGGGCGTTGGCGTCAACCATCCGGGTGCCTTCGCCGAGTTCATCGCGCTGCCTGCCGCCAACATCTGGCGGCACCTGCCCGGCATCGACCTCGACGTGGCCGCGATCTTCGACCCGTTCGGCAATGCGGTGCACACAGCGCTGACGTTTCCCGTGCATGGCGAGGATGTCTTGATCACCGGGGCCGGGCCGATCGGAATCATGGCCGCGATCGTCGCCAGGCACGCCGGCGCCAGGTACGTGGTGATCACCGACGTCTCGCCCTACCGGCTCGACCTGGCCAGGAAGATCGGTGTCACGGTCGCGGCCGACACGGGGCAGCGGCCGCTTGCGGCGATCATGGCCGACCTGGGCATGCGCGAGGGCTTCGACGTCGGCATGGAGATGTCGGGCAAGCCGGCCGCGATGCGGGAGATGCTCGCCGCGATGACCCACGGCGGCAAGATCGCGATGCTGGGGCTGCCGTCCGCCGAGTTCCCGATCGACTGGGCTCACCTGGTCGTCAACATGATCACCGTCAAGGGCATCTACGGGCGCGAGATGTTCGAGACCTGGTACTGGATGTCGGTCCTGACCCAGTCGGGAGTCGACATCGGCCCGGTGATCACGCACCGGTTCGATGCCGGGGACTACGTGGCGGCCTTCGACACCGTGCGCGCGGGCCAGTGCGGCAAGGTAGTACTCAACTGGGCGGACCGCCAGCCAGCAATCCCGTGACGGAGGCCGACGATGTTCTCCAGCGTTGCACCGCAGATCACCGCCGAGCTCGGCGAGATCCGCGACCAGGGCCTGTTCAAGAACGAGCGCATTATCGCCAGCCCGCAGCGGGCCGCCATCGTGGTCGCCGGCGGGCCGCAGGTGCTCAACCTGTGCGCCAACAACTACCTCGGGCTGGCCGACGACCCGCGGATCATCGAGGCCGCGAAGGAAGCGCTGGACGAGCGGGGCTTCGGCATGGCCAGCGTCCGGTTCATCTGCGGCACGCAGGACCTGCACAAGCGGCTCGAGCACCGGATCAGCGAGTTCCTCGGCACCGCGGACACGATCTTGTACCCGTCGTGCTTCGACGCCAACGGCGGGCTGTTCGAGACCGTGCTCGGCGAGCAGGACGCCGTGATCAGCGACGAGCTGAACCACGCGTCGATCATCGACGGGATCAGGCTCTGCCGCGCCAGGCGCCTGCGGTACAAGAACAGGGACATGGCCGATCTGGAGGCGCAGCTCAAGGCCTCCGCCGACGCCAGGCGGCGGCTAGTGGCGACCGACGGCGTGTTCTCGATGGACGGGTACGTCGCGCCGCTCGGTGAGATCTGCGACCTGGCCGAGCGGTACGACGCGATGGTGATGGTCGACGACTCGCACGCGGTCGGCTTCGTCGGCCCGAGCGGCCGCGGCACCCCCGAGCTGCACGGCGTGACCGACCGGGTCGACATCATCACCGGCACCATGGGCAAGGCGCTCGGCGGGGCGAGCGGCGGGTTCACCAGCGGCCGGGCCGAGATCGTCGACCTGCTGCGGCAGCGGTCCCGGCCTTACCTGTTCTCGAACTCGGTTGCGCCAGCCGTGGCCGGGGCGTCGCTGAAGGTGCTCGACCTGCTCGAGTCGGGCGACGAACTGCGGGCCAGGCTGCGCGAGAACACCGCGTGGTTCCGTGAGCGGATGACCGTGCTCGGCTTCGACGTCCTGCCCGGCGACCATCCCATCGTGCCGGTGATGATCGGCGACGCGGCCCGCGCGGCCAGGCTGGCCGATCTGCTGCTCAGCAAGGGCATCTACGTGATCGGGTTCAGCTATCCGGTCGTCCCTGTCGGCAAGGCCAGGATCAGGACGCAGGTCTCTGCCGCCCACACCCGGGCCGACCTCGAGCTCGCCGCGAGCGCGTTCGCACAGGCCAGGGACGAGCTCGGCTGAGCCGGGCGTTCGCTCGTGCGGGCGAACGCACGCCGGTGGCCGTAATCCGTTGCGGCGGCGCCGGCCGGCCGGACATGATGATCAGATGACCTGGACCGCTCCAGAGGTAAGGCGCGCCGAGCCGCCCGACGTGGCCGGCGAACGCGAGGCTCTGCAGGGCTGGCTCGACTACCACCGCGCGACGCTGAAGTTCAAGTGCCAGGGCCTGACCGGCGAGCAGCTCGCCGAGCGCGCCATCGGGCCGTCCACGCTTTCGCTGCTCGGCCTGGTCAGGCACATGGCCGAGGTCGAGCGCTCGTGGTTCCGCACCCGCTTCGCCGGCCAGGCGGACGTCGGGTACCTGTACTGCAGCGACGAGTTCCCCGATGGCGACTTCGACCTGACCGACCCGGCCGCCTCCGAGGCGGACTTCGATGCCTTCGACGCCGAGTGCAGGCTGGCCGACGCGGCGGCCGCGGGCCGGCCGCTCGACGACACCTTCATCCTGCCGAGAAGCGGCACGCCGATGGACCTGCGCTGGATCTACCTGCACATGATCGAGGAGTACGCCCGGCATAACGGCCACGCCGACGTGCTGCGCGAGCAGATCGACGGCGTGACGGGCGACTAGGCCAGGCCGGTCGCGGCCGGGCGGCGCGGGCCGGCGGGCTCGGCCGAGCCGGGTGGTGGTGGCAGCATCCCGTGACTGTCGGCCTAGCACCATTGAGCCCGGCACGCCCGGTGCCGTTTACTGTCTGTCATGCCGTCACATACCGCCGCGCCGGCGCCGGGCAGCCCGGCCAGCGTCGCCGGGCCAGGGACCGCGGTGCCGCTCGCCGTCCGGGTGACCGGCGCACGACGGTCGTTCGAGACCGAGGTCGTTCCCGTCCGTGCGCTGCGCGGAGTGGACATCGACGTCGGCGAAGGCGAGTTCGTGGCCGTGATGGGACCGTCGGGCTGCGGCAAGTCCACGTTGCTCAACGTCATCGCCGGACTGGACAAGCCGGACGAGGGCCGTGTCGAGGTGGGCGGCCAGCGCATCGACGGCCGCGGCGAGGAGTGGCTGGCCAGGTTCCGGCGCCACCATGTCGGCTTCGTCTTCCAGTTCTTCAGCCTGCTCGACGGCGTGAGCGTGCTCGACAACCTGGTGCTGCCCGGCATCCTGGGCGGCCTGCGGCGCAAGGCGGCCGCCGCCCGCGGCCACGAACTGCTCGAACTGCTCGGCATCGGCGCCCATGGCGGCAGGTTGCCGACCGCGCTGTCCGGCGGGGAACGCCAGCGGCTGGCGATCGCCAGGGCGCTGGTCAACGGGCCCGATGTGCTGCTCGCCGACGAGCCGACCGGCGCGCTCGACAGCGAGGGGGCAGACGAGGTGCTCCGGCTGCTCCGCCAGCTGCACGCCGGCGGCCAGACGATCGTGATGGTGACGCACGCTCCGGACGTCGCGGCAGGGGCCGACCGGATCGTGCGGCTTCGCGACGGACGCGTGGACCCGTCGCTATGAGACTGACAGCGGCCTGGGCGCGGCTGGAGTGGCAGCGGCGGTGGCGCTCCCTGCTGGTGCTGGCCTTGCTGGTGGCCGTGTCGACCGCGACCGTGCTCGCCGCGTTCGCCGGAGCGCGCCGCGGTCAGACGGCGTTCGACCGGCTGTGGGCCAGGACCCTGCCCGCGACGGTGACCGCGCTGCCGAACCAGCCGGGATTCGACTGGAGCAAGATCCGCAGGCTGCCCGAGGTCGCCGCGGTGACCACGTTCGCGGTCTCCGGCTTCATGATCGACGGTTACCCGCTGGCCGGCCAGGAGGTTGGCTTTCCTCCCGGTGACAGCCAGGTGTGGCACACCATCGAGCGCCCGGTCGTACTCCAGGGCCGGGTGCTCAACCCTCGCCGGGCAGACGAGGTCGATGTGTCTCCGTTCTTCCCGGCCAACTACGGCAAGGGCGTCGGCGACACGCTGACGATCCAGCTACCCACGCCTGCGCAGGCCGAGAGCGGCTGGGACTCCTCGTCCGGGCCGGCGCGGGGGCCGACGCTCAAGGTGCGCATCGTCGGCGTGATCCGCGCGCCGTTCTACGCCGACGTCCCGGGGACGTTCGGAGGAGTCTTTCCCTCGCACGCGCTGCTGACCCGCTACCCACAGAACATCCTCGGCGCCCTGCACGACGGCCACCGTCCGGGCGTCCTCAACGCGCTGATCCGGCTCAAGGGCGGCGAGGCCGCCATACCCAGGTTCCGCCGCGACCTCGCGCGGGTCACCGGGCGCAACGACATCGACGTCTGGACCAACCTGACGAATATCGGGGACCCGGTGCACCGGATTACCGGATACGAGGCAGCCTGCCTGCTCGCCCTCGGCCTGGCCGCGCTGGCCGCCGCCCTCGTCCTGGTCGGCCAGTCGGTCGTTCGCTACACCGCCGCCTCCGTGTCCGACCTTCAGGTGCTGCGGGCCTCCGGAATCACGCCGCGAGAGGCGACGGCAGCGGCTAGCGCCAGTCCGTTCCTGGCCGCCGTGGCCGGCGCGACGCTCGGGGTCGCGGCCGCGATCGTGGTCTCCAACTGGATGCCGATCGGGGGCGCCTCCCTATTCGAACCTGACCCGGGGATCAGCGCGGACTGGCGGATCCTGGCGCCCGGATGGGTGCTGGTCCCGCTGCTGGTGCTGGCCGGCTCCGCCGCCGCCGGCTATGCGGCGCTCGCGGCCGACCGCGAGCAACGGCCCCAGCGGCGGTCGCTGGTCGCCGGAGCCGCGGTCAGCGCGGGAGTCCCGGTTCCGGTGCTGATCGGGGCTCGCTTCGCGCTTGAGCCAGGCCGCGGCAGGTCCGCGCTGCCGGTCCGGCCGGCGCTGGTCGGTGCCATCGTCGGCGTCCTCGGCGTGCTGGCCGCGTTCACGTTCTCGGCCGGGATCGCGGACGCCGCGGCTAACCCGGCCCGGTTCGGCCAGACCTCGCAGCTCGTGGGCTACACGGGCTTCAACGGGCAGAATTTCGGGCCTACCGCGAAGGCTATGCGGACGATCGCCACCAGCCACGACGTCACCGGGGTCAACGACGCGCGGAGCGCGGTCGCGCAGTCGGGCGAGGTGTCCGTCACCACGTACACCTATGCGCCGGTCGGCGGCAAGAAGATGCCCGTTGTCCTCACGGCCGGCCGGATGCCGGTCAGGCCGGACGAGATCGTGCTGGCACCGACCACGGCGCGCCAGCTAGACACGGCCACGGGCGCGACCATCGGACTCGCCGGGGGTTTGCATTCCCACTCCGTCACGGTGACGGGCATCGGCTTCGTTCCGCAAGGCCCGCACAACGACTACGACGCCGGGGGGTGGATGACGCCCGCGGGCTACGACCGGCTGTTCAGCGCCGCGACCTACTCGTTCAAGTTCCGTTTCGTGCAGGTCGTGCTGCGCCATGGCGTCAAGGTCACGGCTGCGGCCCGCCGGCTGAACGCGCTCGTCCACTCCGTCAAGGGAGCAGCCGGAATCACTCTCGGCCCCACGAACAGCACTCCGACGGTGATCCAGGCCATCAGGGGCGTGTCCGTGCTGCCGTTCGCGCTCGGCGGCTTCCTGGTGTTGCTGGCGGTCGGGGCGGTCGGTCATGCGCTGGCGACCGCGGTCCGGCGCCGCCGGCACGAACTCGCGGTACTGCGGGCGCTTGGCATCACCAGGATGCAGTCCAGGCTCGTGGTCGTTACCCAGGCGAGCCTGCTCGCCGCGATCGGGCTGGCGTTCGGGGTGCCGCTCGGGATGGTGCTCGGCCGGGTCACCTGGCGGGCAGTCGCGCTGGCCACGCCGCTGGCCTACCACCCGCCGCTGGCACTCGTCGCGATCGCGCTCGTCGGCCCGCTGGCCCTGCTGACGGCGAACCTGCTGGCCGCCTGGCCGGGCCACCGCGCCGCCCGGCTGCACAGCGCGCAGATCCTGCGCGCCGAGTGAGCGGGCCGGCCTGGCGCCGCTGAGGCTGGTCGTAGGTCACGCTGACCTCGGGGGTCAGGGCGACCGACTGGCAGGCCAGGACGTAGCCGTCGGCCAGGTCCTCGTCCTCGAGCACCTCATTGTGCGCCATCTCGACCTCGCCGCCGGTCAGGCGGCAGGCACACGCACCGCAGACGCCCTCGCGGCAGGAGTAGGACGCGGCCAGCCCCGCGTCGATCATGACGTCGAGCATCCGCCGCCCGGCCGGCCAGTCCAGCTCGTGCAGGGTGATGTCGGCGACGTCGACGTAGAAACTGATCGTACCAGCGCCGCAACTGGTAGACCGGCCCGTCCTCGGCGCACAGCAGCGGGTTGTCGATCCTGGTCTTGTGCGTCCAGATCTCGACGTCCTGGCGAAACCCCAGCGCGATGAAGTCGGCGAACTAGGCCACGATCTTGTCGCCCTGCGCGTCGCTGACATCCGGCGGCTTCTTGACGATCGCGCCCCACTGGAGCAGGAACGAGTCGGGCGTCACCGGAATGTGGCAGTTGGTCAGCACGCTGTCCATCGTCATGCCGTGGAAGTCGTGCCACAGGTAGTCGATCATGTAGGAGGGTCCGTAGTACGCGGCCTCCGAGCGCAGCGTGGTCTCGCCGCCGTCGGCGTAGTTGGACCCGGTGCTCACGTCCGGCCGGGACCTGGTGGTCAGTTCGACCACTCCGGCGAGAAGGCGCCGTCAATCCGCGGGATCGTGACGTGCTCGGGCGGCGGGTTGCCCTCGGGATCGTTCCAGACGAACAGCTGCTTGTTCTGCTCCAGGGTCAGCCAGGACCTGGCCCGCGCGGCCGGCGGCGCCCGCCTGGCGTACGGGATGTGCGCGCACTTGCCGTCGCCGCCCCAGCGCCAGTCGTGGAACGGGCAGGCGACCTGGTCGTCCTTGATCGTGCCCATGGGCAGGTCGCCGCCCATGTGCCGGCAGAACCCGTCGAGCACGTGCAGCGCGCTCGCCGAGTCGGCGAACACCACGAGCTTGGTGCCGAACGCGTGCACGGCGTGCGGGCCGCCGGAACGGAACGAGCCGGCCAGGCCGAGACAGTGCCAGCCGCGCGCGTACCGGCTCGGCAGGGCTCCCGCGTCGATGGTGCGGACCCGGGCGCGGTCGTTCGTGGGCCCTCCCGTGGGTGGTAGCCCTAGACTAGAACACGTTCTAGTCTAGGGGCCAGTGCAGCCGCCGGTGCAGGCGCTCGTCATGCGGGCGGTGCCGCCATGCCGGCGGCCGGGAGGAGCAGCCTGTGAGCGAGAACGTCGGGCAGCCGGTGCTCGCCGCGGTCGGCGACCTGCTGCCCGTGCTGCGGGAGCGAGCGCAGGAGACGGAGGACGCGCGGGTCGTGCCCGCCGAGACCGTCAAGGCGCTGGCGGAGGCCGGCTTCTTCCGGCTGCTGCAGCCCGCCAGGTACGGCGGCCTCGAGGCCGACCCGATGACGTTCTACACTGCGGTGCGGATGATCGCCGGCGCCTGCGGGTCGACCGGCTGGGTCGCCTCGGTCGTCGGCGTGCACGCCTGGCAGCTCGCCCTGTTCCCGGCGGCCGCGCAGGAGGAGGTCTGGGGCGGCGACACGAACACCCGGATGTCGTCCTCCTACGCGCCGACCGGCCGGGCGCAGCTCGCCGAGGGCGGCCACCGGCTGAGCGGGCGCTGGAGCTTCTCCTCCGGCTGCAACCACGCCAGCTGGGTGCTGCTCGGCGGGATCGTCACCAACGACGAGGGCGCCCCGGTGGACTTCAGGACGTTCCTGCTGCCGGCCGGCGACTACGCGATCGAGGACGTCTGGGACACCGTCGGCCTGCGCGGGACGGGGAGCAACGACATCGTCGTCACCAGCGCGTTCGTGCCCGAGCACCGCTCGCTCAGCTTCGCGGACGTGACCACGTGCGCCTGCCCGGGCCAGGAGGTCAACCAGGCGCCGCTGTACCGGATACCGTTCGGCTCGGTGTTCTCCTACGCGATCACCACGCCCGTCATCGGCATGGCGGCCGGCGCGTACGAGGCGCACCTGGCCTACCAGCGGACCAGGGTCAGCGCCGCCTACGCGGGCCACAAGGTGGCCGAGGACCCGTTCGCCCAGGCGCGGATCGCCGAGGCGGCCGCGGAGATCGACGCGGCGTGGCTCGCGCTCGAGCGCAACATGACCGAGCTGATGGCGCACGCCAGCGCGGGCGAGCCGATCCCGATGCCGCTGCGGCTGCGGACCAGGCGGGACCAGGTACGCGGCACCGGCCAGGCGATCAGCGCCGTGGACCTGCTGTTCGAGAACTCCGGCGGCCGCGCGCTGCGGACCGGGACGCCGATCCAGCGGTTCTGGCGGGACGCGCACGCCGGCCGGGTGCACGCGATCAACGACCCGGAGCGGGCGCTGACCATGTTCGGGCGCGGCGAGTTCGGCCTGCCGCCGGCGGCGGACGCGATGCTGTGAGCGACGTGACCGGTGCGGAGGCGACCAGCCGGTTCGCCGAGACGGCGATGATGCGGGTCCACTACCACGAGGCGGGACCGGCTCAGGGGAGCCAGGCCAGCCCGGACGATGCGGGCGCCTCGCTGCCCTTGGCGCTGCTGCACGGCGACGGTCCCGGCGCGTCGGCCTGATCCAACTTCGGCCGGCTGGTGATCGTGCCGGAAGCGACCGACCGGCTGCTCGCCGCCGGTTGGGAGGTCGTGAGCCAGGCGGATCTGGCCGCGGTCGGGCGGGCCTGGAACGGGCTGGCGTGCCCGCCAAGGCGGGCACGCCGGAGGAACTGGCGCAGCGCCGGGTCGCCGGCCTGCTCAGATTCGACGATCCGTCCGGTCACACTCTTGAGTCGTTCTGGGGCGCGTCGCTGGACAACAGGCCGGCGTTCAGCCCGTACGGCAACCGGTTCGTGACCGGCGACCTGGGGATGGGTCACGTGGTGATCCCGGCAGCCGACGACCAGGCCGCGATGGAGTTCTACGCCGGGGTGCTCGGCTTCCGGCTGCGCGACACGATGGCCATGCCGCCCGAGCTCTTCGGCCGCCCGCCCGGCGGCCCGCCCGCGATGATGCGCTTCCTCGGCTGCAACCCGCGGCACCACAGCCTCGCGCTGGCCCCGATGACCAGCCCGGCCGGCTGCATCCGCGTCATGATCGAGGCCGAGACGCTGGACGACGTCGGCCGCGCGATGGACCGGTGCGCCCGGCGCGGCGGCAAGATCAGCGCCTCGCTCGGCCGGCACGCCAACGACCGCATGGTCTCGTTCTACGTGCAGACGCCCGGCGGGTTCGACATCGAGTACGGCACCGACGGGCTAGTACGGCACCGACGGGCTGCTGGTCGACGACTCCACCTGGGTGAGCAGGCAGACCACGGCGGTCAGCGTCTGGGGCCACGTTTTCGCCGCCGGGGCCGCGCACTAGGCTGGCCTGGCAGTCGGCGCCGGAAGCCACGCCGTCGAGCACGCCGGAGAGCACCCAGACGACACGGCGGGAATGAACGGAGCCGGAGAGGCGCTTGCGGTGATCGTGGGACCCGGGGCCAGTGCGGTGAGCTATGAGCCGGTACCGCAGAAGTTCCGCCAGGTGCTCGGTCATTTCTGCACGGGCATCACGGTGATCACCGCGATCGACGACGGCGAGCCGGTCGGCTTCTCCTGCCAGGCGTTCGCGGCCTTGTCGCTCGACCCGCCGCTGGTTGTCTTCTGCCCCGCGCTGACCTCGACCTCGTGGCCCAGGATCGCCCGGGCGAAATTGTTCGCGGTCAATGTCCTGACCGAAGACCAGCACGACCTGGCGAGCCGGTTCGGCCGGAGCGCGACCGACAAGTTCGACGGTGTCGGCTGGGCGCCGGACGGGGCCGGCTCGCCGGTGCTCGACGGGGTGCTGACCTGGGCCGGATGCGAGGTCGAGGCCGTCTACCCCGGCGGCGACCACCACATCGTGATCGGCCGCGTGCGCGAGCTGGGCGAGTGCGGCAGTCAGCGGCCGCTGCTGTTCTACCGCGGCCGGTACGCAACCTCGGCCGAGTCCGCCGGCCCGCCCGAGGTCGTCGAGACGCTTTTGGCCTGGCCCAGGCACGCAGACTGGATGTGACGAGGGCGCGTCACAGCGGCGCGGCGCGACCAGGGCGACAGACCGGACAAATACCGACTTAGCCGGTCGGGCAACGCCGGTCATCGTGGCCTTTCGGCGAGATGACAACTCATATCACTACTTGTGGCCGCGCGAAGTTCGCAATTCGGACACGAAATTGACCGCAAGTCGTGATATGTGGTTTCGGCCCGCGCGGGCCGGGTCGCGAAGCGTGACGATCCGGGCGACTAGGTTCCGGAAGTCGTCCAGGCTGGCGGCTGGCGGCTGGCGATGGGCGGCTGGCGGCGGGCGGCGGGCTGGGAGTCCTGTATCCGGTCTGGGCATGGACGGGGCTCAGCTGGGGAGCCGGACATCGTTCGCGCGGGCTCATATCGGGCTGACTCCTGGCAACACGGCGCGGGCTGCAGTCCCGCTGGTTCCCCGCTGCCGTCGTCCTGTCGGGGCTCTTGTTCACCGGCGTCTGGAGCGCATCCAACCCAGCCTCGATCGTGGCCCGGGTCAACGAGCACCGGGCCGAGCATGGTCAGCAGCCAGCGCGCCTGACCCGGCGGCGGACCAGACGCCACCGTCTGTACCGTCCCGCCGGTGGCTGACTGCGCGCAGCCGGGCGATCAGCTCGCCACTGAACAGCCATGCTCGTCATCATCCTCCAGATTTCCACGTCGAGATGCCCGGCAGAACCGGCCGGCCGCTGGTCAATTCGCCAGTTCGCACCACACCACCTTGCCGAACGGCTCCGGCTGCCAGCCCCAGTTCTCGGCCAGCGCGGCGACCACCAGCAGGCCGCGGCCGGTCTCGTCCTCCGCGTCGCGGCGGCAGGTCGGCGGCAGCGGGACGCGCGAGCTGTCGTGCACCTCGATCCGCACGATCATGTTCATCCGCGAGATGACCAGCGAAACCCTGGGACACGGCGGCGGCGGCGGCGGCGGCGATGGCGGCGGCAAGCCAGCCGACAGTGCAGCGCCGAGCGCCGCCACGGGGCCTGGCAGGCCCTGGCCGCTGGTTAGATCCCCGAAAGACAAGATCCTGGTGGGCAGCACGCAGCTCGCGGCCACCGCCGCCACCAGCGCGGTGCCGGCGAGGGCGAGGCCAGGCCGGGCCGCGGCGGCGCAGGCCAGGTCGGCGGCCGCGTGCCGCCCGCCCGCCCCGTCCTGGCCGGACGCCCTGTGCTGGCCGTCCGCCCTGTCCTGGCCGGACGCCCAGTCCCGGCCGGCGACCGCGTCCTGGCTGACCGCCCTGTTCTGGCCGGACGCCCAGTCCCGGCCGGCGGCCGCGTCCTGGCTGACCGCCGCGATGGCGTTCGTGACGAGTTCGGAAACCGCAAGCACGGCCGAGTCGACGAGGTCGGGGTCCGCGGGCCCTGGCCCTGGACCGGTCCCGGCAAGCTGATCGGCCGTCCAGTACCGCGCGATGCGGACCGCCGCGGGAACCACGGCCAGTTCGAGCCTGCTGCGACGAGACTCAGGCCATTCCCGCGGCGCGACTCCCGTGCTGTTCGCGGACCTGTATGTCATCGGTCACTTCCAGTGCGGAGTAAGTGCGGCGTGTACCCAGGAATCTTGCACTCACCGTCGTGTGAACCCCCCTGCCAGCGACCGGGCTCCGTTGCCGGGACTGGCGACCTGCTACCGACATAGTTGGCTCAATTCACTGCTGGAAGGGTTCTGTCGCCAGATTCTCCCCGTTCGCAGGGGAGGAACGGCGCCAAAATGGCGCGCCAGCCAATAGTTCGGGGTTACCTTCAAAGCAGGGACGGAAACGAACTACCAGTACCGCGAGCAAAGTCGCGAAGGAAGAGGTGTGAAAGGGAAGCCGCGCAGTGTTCGCCAGGCACAGGCGTCGGTAGCCGCGCAACTGCGCCAGCAAGGACGGAGCTGGGCTGAGATCGGTGCCGTCTTCCAGGTGACGTATCGCGTCAACCCGCGCGTGGCGCTTCGCCAGGCTCACGGCTGGAGCCAGCCGCAGGCGGCCGAGCGCTGGACCGAGCTGTGGCCGGACGATCCGAAGACCTTCAAGAACTTCTCCTACTGGGAGCAGTGGCCGGGTCAGACCGGCCACTCGCCTTCGCTGGACACCCTGGACCGGCTCGCTCGGCTCTACGAGTGCAAGGTCACCGACCTGCTCACCGACTGCCGGGACTACGGCGCACGGCTAGCGCCTGTGCCCGGACTCCAGTTGCGCGAGCGCGGCCCAGGCGACGGCCAGAGCCGGGCGTCGAGTCGGGCGCAGCCGCCCGAGCAGGATCGGCCGCTGCTCGTGCCCGGGCCCGACCCGCGGCCTGAGGAGCCGGTCGAGGTGCCCGACGCCTCCCCGGCCACCCTGCACGCGGCGCTCCAGCTGATCAGGCAGGCCGCGGCCGGCACCGTCGACCAGGGGGGCAGCGAGGCCGACCTGCCCGCGAGGAGGCTGCGGCGCAGGACCCTGCTGCTCGAGGCGAGCAGCGCGCTGGCCGTCGTGGCGGCCGCGCCGATGCTCGAGGTACCCAGGATCGGCGGGGCAACCAACGTCGGCCGGGCCCAGGCCGATCTGGCGATCGTCGGCTACACCGGCGAGGTGGTCGCCGGGCTGCGGCGGCTCGGCGGGGCCGTGGGCCCGCTCATCACGCTGCAGCCGGCCATGGCGCTGCGGTCGGCCATGGCGGCCCTGGCGCGGAACGTGCCGGAGATCGTGACCGGCCAGGCGCTCACCGCCTACGGCGACCTGACCCAGCTCATCGGCTGGCTGATGTTCAACCTCGGGGACCACAAGGCGGCGCGATACTACTACGACGATGCCAGGGCGGCAGCCTACCGGGCCGGCAACGACGACCTGGTCGCCTATACGCTGTCGGCGTCGAGCCAGCTCGCCGCGGTCAGGCAGCGCCCCCGCCACGCCGTCGACCACGCGCAGGCGGCGCTGCAGGCGGCCAGGGCGAGCGGCAGCCCGTACGCGGTCGCCTACGCGGCCGACGTGACCGCGCGCGCCTACGCCGCATCGGGCCAGGTCGGCCGCTGCCAGGCAGCGCTGGACAAGGAGCAGGAAGCACTGGCCACGATCACCGACGACACGCCGCGGTCGCCCTGGTGGTACTTTTACGACCGCTCCTTCTACTGGGGCACGGAGAGCGAGTGCGCGCTGCGGCTCAACATGCCCGTGGACGCATCGGACGCGGCGTGGCGGTCGCTGGACCTGGTTACTCCCCTCAATTTGCATAACAGTGCGCTCACGCTGGCCTTCCGCGCAGAAGCGCTGATCAAGCAGGGCGAGTATGAGGAGGCGTGCGTGAGCCTGGCCGACTCGGCCAGGCTCACCACGCTGAACAGCTCCCGGCGGATATCCCGCCGGGTAGACCTGCTGCGCCGTCAGCTCCGGGTCGCCGGCGACAGCCCGGCGGTGCGCGATCTCGACGAGAGGCTGGCGGAGTACCGGCGGGCCAGGGCGGCCGACGAGGCTCCCGCCAGCGCGGACAAGGAGCCGCGATGACCCAGCCCCGGCTGGTCCCCGACGGAATCGCCGCAGACCGGCCGAACGTGGCCCGGCTATACGACTACTTCCTCGGCGGTCACCACAACTTCGCCGCCGACCGCGAGCTGGCCGGCAAGCTGCTCGAGGCCGAGCCGCTCGCGAGGTACATCGTGGCCGAGAACCGGGCGTTCCTCGGCCGTGCCGTCCGGTGCCTGATCTCGGCGGGCATCGGGCAGTTCGTCGACCTGGGTTCTGGCATCCCCACGCAGGAGAACGTGCACGAGATAGCCCAGCGCGGCAATCCCGACGCCCGGGTCGTGTACGTCGACAACGACCCGGTCGCGGTCGCGCACAGCAAGCACATCCTGCGCGGCAACCCGCTCGCGACCGCGCTCAGGGCGGACATGCGCGTTCCCGAGGCGGTGCTCGGTCATCCCGACGTGAGCGCGCTGATCGACTTCAGCCAGCCGGTCGGGCTGCTGATGATCACCGTGCTGCACTTCGTGCCGGACTCGGACGACCCGGCCGGCGTCGTCGGCAGGTTCGCGAGCGAACTGGCGCCCGGCAGCTTCCTGGCGATCTCACACGCCACGCACGAGGCCGCTCCCGGCTCGGTCGCCCAGGTTCAGGACCTGTACACGAGCACGACCGCATCGGCCCACACCAGGACGAGCGCCGAGATCATGCGTTTCTTCGCCGACTTCGACCTGGTCGAGCCCGGCCTTGTCTACATGCCGCTGTGGCGTCCCGACGGCGCGCCGCCCGAGCACCCCGAGCGGGCCTGGTTCTACGCGGGCGTCGGCCGCAAGCCGGGCTAGCCGCGCCGCTCGCTACCATGACCGGGTGGCTGGCCGGTCGGAGCGCGGGGGCGGGGGAAGAGGCGGCAAGCGGACGCCGTCGCGGCCGTCGGAGCCTGACCTGCCGGCCGAGCTGCCGGCGGCCGCGCTGCCCGAGCACGACCTGGAAGACGGGGGCGTCCGCGAGCTGCTGGCGTTCGCCGACCTGGATCTGTCCGGCCGCGAGGCCGCCGGAGCCGAGATCGAGGCGTGCACGTTCGGCAACGTCGACCTCAGCCGGTCCAGGTTCCGGCGCGCGCTGATCCGAGACGTCCGGTTCGACCGCTGCGACCTGGCGAACCTGCGCGCGCTGGCCAGCTCGTTCACCCGGGTCGCGATCACCGCGAGCAGGATGACCGGCCTGTCCTGGCTCGACAGCCACCTGCGCGAGGTCACCCTCGACGGTTGCCGGATCGACCTGTCCTCGTTCCGGGCGAGCAAGCTCGACGACGTCGTGTTCACCGGCTGCCGGATGGAGCAGGCCGACTTCGCCGACGCCGACCTGCGCGGCGCGCGCTTCGAGGGCTGCGACCTGACCGGCGCGCAGTTCTCCGGCGCCCGGATGACGGGAACCAGGTTCGCCCGCTGCGACCTGACCGGGATCGCCGGCGTGACCAGCATGCGCGGCGCGGTCATCACCAGCGCCGACGCCGTGGCGCTCGCCTTTATCCTGGCCGCCGCCCTCGGCATCACGATCGAGGACGACTAGGGCAGCGGCCGCAAGATCGACGCCGACGTGCCAATCGGTGCCCGGCGACCATCTATGTCACATCGATGCTGGTGATCGCGGGTGCCATGGAACATCGATGTGGCACCGGTGTTCGCCGGCGAACATCTATGTCACAGCGATGCCGGTGATCGCGGGCGTCCCGGAACATCGATGTGGCAGCGGTGTTCCGGGGCCGGGGGATCCGGCGGGGATTTGGGCGGCAGCCCAGGCGGGAGAGTCCGGGGGACTCAGATCCGTTCGATGATGGTGGCGGTGGCCATGGCTCCGCCGGCGCACATCGAGATGAGCGCAACGGCGGCGTCGCGGCGCTCGAGCTCGTGCAGCGCGGTGGTGAGCAGCCGGGATCCGGTACTGCCGACCGGGTGACCGAGCGCTATCGCGCCGCCATTGACGTTCACCCGGTCCGGATCCGGCCCGTGCTCGCTCATCCAGGACAACACGACCGACGCGAGGGCCTCGTTGACCTCGAAAATGTCGATGTCGCCGATCGACATGCCGCTGCGCCGCAGCACCCGCTCGGTGGCGGCGACCGGGCCGTCCAGGTCGTAGTACGGGTCGTCGCCGATCAGGCACTGGGCGACGATCCTGGCCCGCGGTCGCAGGCCGAGGGCGGCGGCCCGTGGAGATCTCGCGGAACAGAAACCTGTTCGGGAGCTGGCAGAACACCGCGATCATCAGGCTCAGCCAGGTCCAGACCGAGGAGAGCCTCGCCCTGCAGCGGCTGATCATGCTCAACATCGACCCGCCCGAGCACACCAAGCTGCGCGGCATCATCTCGCGCGGGTTCACGCCCAGGGCGATCAGCGGGCTGCGGGCTGCTCACCGAGCGGGCCGAGCGGGTCGTGCGGGCCGCGATCGAGTCGGGAACCGGTGACTTCGTGACCGACGTCGCCTGCGAACTGCCGTTGCAAGCGATCGCCGAGTTGCTCGGCGTGCCGCGGGAGGACCGGAAGAAGATCTTCGAATGGTCCAACACCATGATCGGCTACGACGATCCTGACTTCGGCGACGACGGCCAGGTGGCCGCGGCCGAACTGGTCGGCTACGCGATGCTCATGGCCGAGGACCGCAGGCAGTGCCCGCGCGACGACATCGTGACCAAGCTCGTGAACGCGCAGATCGACGGCGGCGAACTGTCCTCGGACGAGTTCGGGTTCTTCGTGATCCTGCTGTCGGTGGCGGGCAACGAGACCACGCGCAACGCCATCTCGCACGGCATGCTGGCCTTCGACCACCCCGGTCAGTGGGACCGCTACGTCGCGGAACGGACGCCGCCGGCGCCGGACGAGATCGTCAGGTGGGCGACCCCGGTGACCGCGTTCCAGCGGACGGCCAAGGCGGACACCACGGTCGGCGGCCAGGAGATCAAGGCCGGCCAGCGGCTCGGCCTGTTCTACCGGTCGCCAACTTCGAAGAGGAGGTCTTCGACGAGCCCGAGGGGTTCGACATCGCCCGCAGCCCCAACCCGCATCTGGAGTTCGGCGGCACCGGCGCGCACTACTGCGTCGGCGCGAACCTGGCCCGGCTGGAGATCGACCTGATCTTCAACGCGATCGCCGCCGCGACGCCGGGCATCCGCCAGGCGGGGGAGGCCGAGCGGCTGCGGTCCGGCTGGCTGAACGGGATCAAGCGGCTGCCGGTCAGCTACGGCTGACCGGTCCCTTGGCCGGCCGTCGGCGGTCAGGCGAGGATCGCCCACCACTCCTCGCCGATGTAGCGGCGGGCGCTCGCCGCGCCGTCCGCTACTCGAACCGCACGTTGGCCGGCCCGGTGATCCGGCCGAGCAGCGGCAGCGACGCGAGGATGACCAGCAGCGAGGCGGCCAGGCCCGCGCCCATCATGAGGTAGTAGACGTGTCCGAGGACCGGCAGGGGAGTGCCCGCCGGCGCTGTCGCGCGGACCGTCAGGACCGAGATGCCGTAGGCCGTACCCGCGGCGACGACGGTCGCGGTGACCAGCGGGAACACCGCCTCGAGTAGCACGACCCGGTAGAGCGTGGCGGTCGCCGTGCCGGTCACGCGCAACAGGGTGAACGGCCGCTTGCGCTCGACCAGGCTGCCGCCCACCGCGACCGCCAGGCTGCATCCCGCCACGACCAGCGTCAGGACGACGGCGATGTAGAAGAGCCGCTGCACGGTCGCCACGACTCCTTCTCGCGCCTGGACGGCCTCGCCGAAGGTACGCGGCGCGGTGCCCGACACGGACTGCGGAGTATGGGTGACCAGGAAGGTGCGGACCCGCTCCAGCGTCGTGGCGTTGTGGACCTTGATCAGCACGGCCTGCAGGTACAGGTTGCTGAGATTGTCCGACGCGGCCGGGCTTGACGCGCTGGCGATCGGCTGGGTGCTGTAGTACGGGTTGTCGCTCTGGAAGTTGCTGGTCGAGACCTTGACGGCGCTGCGGCCCGGTGCGCACTGCCCGAGCACGGCGAGTTCGCGCAGGCCCTGGCAGCTGATGACGGAGTTGTTGCCGGGGCTGGGCGGCCCGACATTGGCCCCGGCCTTGACGGGCGGTGGGGCGGCGAGGTTCAGGGAGTAGATGGGGATCACGGTGGCACCGCGGAACGCCCTCAGCTCGCTCAGCAGCCTGGCCGCGGTCTGGGGAGGCAGCCCTTCCAGTGCCATGCGACGCTGGAGCGCGGTCGGTGCTCCCTGCGGTCCGAATGGTCCGAACGGACCCGAACTGCCGGTGCAGTTGACGGTGTTGCCGCAAATCGGGGCCGCCGTGAACCCGTCGAGCAGCACGTTGCTGAGCGCCTTGGCTCTCGGGGTCGCGATCGTGAAGTTGATCGCCGGCAGCAGCCCGGCCACGACCGTTCCGAGGAACACGGCGAGCACCAGTCCGCTGACCGACCGGAAGGCGGCCTTCGGGTTGTCGGCCAGCCGCCGGGCCGCCAGCAGCGAGGACGTACCCTTCATGAACCTGCCGAGCAGGCGTGCCGCCTGTGCGGTCAGCCAGGGGCCGCCGATCACCAGGCCGATCAGGATCACGATCAGCCCGGGGAAGGCGGGCGAGCCGATGGACTTCGCCGTGGTCAGATCCAGCCCCACGATGAACAGGACGATGCCGGCCAGCAGCGGCGCGACCCGCCAGGCCGTGGGCGGCGGGGGGGTCATCCGGCGGGTGACGCCCATCGGGGAGATCCGCACCCGCCGCTGCGACAGCAGCGAGGAGAGGGCGGACGCGACTGGCACGGCGACCAGTACGGCCAGGTAGCCGGCGGCGGTCGGGGTGACCTCGTCGTAGAAGTACCGTGCGCTGGTGATGGCGGTATGAGCGAGCGCGGGCCGCAGCAGCGTGAAGATCCCGATGCCGAGTACGGTGCCGAGCAGGGCGCTGACCACGGCGTCGACCGAGGAGATGACGCTGATCTGCCGGGACGTGGCTCCGACCAGCCGGAGCGCGGCGTAGCGCTCCTCCCGCCTCGCGGCGGCCAGTCGCGTCGCGGTGCCGACGAGAATGAGGATCGGGAACACGAACGCGAGCGCGCCGACCACGAAGGCGTCGCGGAAGTAGCTCGACCAGACCTGCCGGCCGGCCGCGGTCGCGATCTTGTTCACGACGGCCGTAGCGGGCAGGCCGGCCAGCTTCGCCGGCGCGTAGCCGACGTAGATGACGAGTTCTTCCGGCCCGGTCAGCGCCTTGTGCCCGATGGTGCCGGCCAGCGTGCCGGGAAAGCGGTCGCCGAGCTGATCGGCCGGCGTGCTACTGATCAGCGCGGCCAGGGCGGGCGAGGCGTAATACTGCCCCGCGGCCGGCACCCTGGAGATGCCTGGCGGGACCGGGGAACGCGGCCCGAGCGCAGCGATGTCGAGCCGCTCCATGGTCTGGCCACGGTAGATGTCGTTGCTATAGTTCCACAGCTCGGAATGCGAAGCCGAGGCATAGCCCTTGCCGACGGGCTGGCCGGTCGTGGACTCCCACGACGGCCGGCTATTGGTGACCTGGAAGGCGTGGAAATCGGCGAGCACCGCCAGCATGATCGCGACGCCGACGGCTACCGCGGCGGCCGTGACCAGCAGCCGGACGAACGGCTCCCTGCCGCTCCGCAGGGTGAGGCGCAAACCCAGCCGGTACATTATCGGCTCACCTCGACCTGCACGTCGGCACGGTTGATCACCTTGCCGTCGCGCACCATCACCTCGCGGTCGGCGTAGGCGGCGACTCGGGCATCGTGAGTCACAAGGACAACAGTCGTGCCCTCCTCACGGGCGATGCTGACCAGCAGGTCCATGACCATCTCGCCGGTCAGCGTGTCAAGCGAGCCGGTCGGCTCGTCGGCGAACAGGACCTTGGGCTGCGCCACCAGCGACCGCGCGAGCGCTACTCGCTGCGCCTGGCCGCCGGACAGCTCGCCGGTGCGCCGCGCTCCCAGGCCGTCCAGGTCGAGCCGGGTCAGCCACCGGTCTGCCTTGGCGTAGGCGGCCTTGCGGCCGACCCGGTTGAGCAGCAGCGGCAGAGCGATGTTGTCGGAGACGGTCAGCTCGGGGACGAGCTGACCGAACTGGAAGACGAAGCCGAACGCGGTGCGCCGCAGCTCCGTGCGCTTGTTGTCGCTGAGCGTGTCAAGCCGCTGGCCGTCGAACCACACCTCGCCGCTATCGGGCGTGAAGATGCCGGCCAGGCAGTGCAGCAGCGTCGACTTGCCCGATCCGCTCGGGCCCATCACCGCGAGGATCTCGCTTCCGGCTACCGACAGGCTGGCGCCCGCGAGCGCCGTGGTCTTGCCGAAGGACCGGTAGAGGTCCCTGGCCTCGATCAGGAAGGCGCGAGAGCGCTGCGGCGCCGGGTTGGGGGAGATCATGCGTCACGCACCATTTCCGCCAGCGCGCTGAGCCTGGCTGAGGTCACATCAATCCATCGGAGATCGGCTTCGAGGTGGAACAGGCCGTGGTCGGCGAGGAGCGCATCCATCAGCGCCCCGGACCGCTTGATCTCGGTCAGTTCCCGCATCCGCTGCAGGTGCGCGGCGCGCTGGGCATCGAGGTAGGTTTCGGCCGGGCGGCCCAGCATTAGTGCCAGCACGACCTTGGAGAACAACACGGTCTGCAGGTGCGGCTCGGGCTCGATCGGCTGGGGCAGCCAGGCATCGAACTCGCGAGCGCCGGCCGGAGTGATGGCGTAGCGCTTGCGGTCGGGCCCGGCACCAGGCTCCGCCTCCCCGCCGATCACCTTGCCATCCCTGGCCAGCCGGCTGAGGGTGGCGTACACCTGGCCGAACGGCAGCGGCTTGCCGCGGCCGAAGTACGCGTCGTAGTCGCGCTTGAGGTCATACCCGTGGCTCGGCTCCCTTTCGAGCAGGCCGAGGAGGGTCAGGGGGACGGTCACGGCATCAGCATACGCCAGAAGTAGACACTGAGTGTATACATGCGAAGAGGAGTTTTTCGGCGACCTTGGTGCTGATGATCGAGGAGGCCAGGGGCTATCGCGGCCGGAGGTAACGGCCTGACTTTCAGCGTGCGTAGACCGAGACGTGCAGCCGGCTGTCGGACGTGAACGGCTCGCGGTTCCAGCCGCCCCAGCGCTCGCTGAGACGCAGCCCCGCGATCCGCGCCATGAGGTCGAGCTCCGCCGGCCAGCAGTACCGGCAGACGATCGGGTACAGCCGGACGCCTTCGCGGGTGAACCGCAGATGTGTTTCTTCGAGTCGCTGGGCGACCGGATCATGACGCCCCAGATCGAGCCAGGCCTCGCTGACCGCGATGGCCTCCGCATCCACGTACTGGTCGTCGCGCAGCCGGTACAGCGACGACGGCACGAACGCCTCCACGACGAACACGCCGTCGTCGGCCAGGTGCGCGGCGACGTTCTCGAAGCAGCGGACCTGGTCCTCCTGCGTCAGCAAGTTGAACAGCGTGTTGAAGACCAGGTAGACGAGGCGGTAGCGGCCGGCAACGGGAACCTCGGCGAAGTCGCCCATGGTCACGGTGATCTGGTCGCCGCCCGGCTTGGCCCGCAGCCGCGCTACCATGGCCGCCGAGAAGTCGATGCCGTCGACCAGGACTCCGCGGGCCATCAGCGGCAGCGCGATCCGGCCCGTTCCGATCGCCAGCTCGAGCGCCGGGCCGCCGCCCGCCCGCTGCTCCAGGAACGCGGCGGCCGCTGCCTCGTCCCCGCGCGGGGTGTCGTCGTAGATCGCCGCGGCGTCCTCGTCGAAGCTCGCGGCCGGCTCGTAGCCCCTCATGAGCGCCCAGTCAAGCCACCCGGCCCTGCTCGGCGCAAGCCAATATCTCGCCTAGACAGGCAATGAGCAATTTGCCATAATTCCTTCGTGCTCGACGTCGACTGGTGAAGGCGCTGGCCAGCGACAAGCGGCTGCTCATACTCGCCTGGCTCAAGGATCCGCGGGCGCACTTCCCGCCGCAGCGAGACGGCGACTTGGTGCAGGACGGCGTCTGCTCGCTGCTGATCGCCGAGAAGCTCGGCGTGAGCCAGCCGACGTGCGGCGAGCATCTGAAGGTGCTGAGCCGGGCCGGGCTGATCAAGGCCAAGAAGATCAGGCAGTGGGTGTTCTACCGGCGGGTGGACGACCGGATCGCGACCGCGAAGGAGCAGCTGAGCGGTGACTGGTGATTCAGCCATGTCCAGCAGACCAGCCAGCAATCCAGCCGGCAGACCAGCAAGGGAGCACCTATGCCGCAGCCCGATTACACCATCGGCTACCAGCCCCTGTTCACGGCGCTGCAGACGATCGACGTGCAGGCCCTGATCGAGCAGGTGACCGATCCCTGGTACAACCAGACCCTGATCGGCGTCGGTGATGTGCTTGTCCGCCTCGGTGTCATGCAGGGCGAGTTCCACTGGCACAAGCATGATGAGCAGGACGAGTTCTTCTTCGTGCTCGACGGGGAGTTCCGGATCGAGCTCGAGGGAGCCCCGGCGGTCACGCTCCGGCCGAGGCAGGCCTTCACCGTCCCGGCCGGAATGCTGCACCGGCCCGTCGTGCCGGTCCGCTCGGCCGTGCTCATGATCGAGAAGGCCGGGGTGGTCGCGACGGGTGACTAGGCGTTGCCTGGTCGGTATCTAGTCGGCGCCTAGTCGGGCCGGTCGGCGACGACCCACATTGAGAAGTACTGCGAGCCGCCGCCGTAGGCGTGCCCGAGCGCGGTTCCGGCCCCCGCCACCTGGTCATCGCCGGCCTTGCCCATCACCTGCATCGCCGACTCGGCGAACCGCAGCAGCCCGGACGCGCCGATCGGGTTGGAGGAGAGCACGCCGCCCGACGGGTTGACCGGCAGCGCGCCGGTGATCTCGGTCTCGCCCGCCTCGGTCATCCGCCAGCCGCGGCCCGGTTCGGCGAAGCCCAGGTTCTCCAGCCACATCGGCTCGAACCAGGAGAACGGCACGTATATCTCGGCGGCGTCGATCTGGTCAACCGGGCTAGTGATCCCGGCGGCCCGCCAGAGCGCGGCGGCGGCGTCGGCGCCGGCCCGCGGGTTCACGTGATCCTGGCCGGAGAACATGGTCGGCTCGGTGCGCATCGACCGCGCACGCGCCGTCCGAGGACGGGCAGGTCTCGTTGTAGCGAACCGGGTCCCACAGCATCGGTGAGGCCAGCACCCTCTCCATCGTCATGTCGGCCTGCCTAAGGTGGGCGTACTGGTTGCGGGCGCCGTTGCGCCGGTCCTTGGCGGCCACCATCGCGCCGATATGGGTCGGCGCCCCCGACCGCCTGATGTAGGAGCGGATGTGCGGCGCGAAGTAGCCGCCCGCCCCGGCCAGCACCGGCATCGCGAACGGCGGGGTGATCGACAGCGCCCACATCGCGTTGGACTCCGACTGCTTCTCGAACGCCATGGCCAGCACCCGCCGGTGCACGCCGGCCTGGATCAGGCTGGCCGCGACGATCCCGGTCGCGCCGCCGACCGAGCCGGCCGTATGCACCCGCAGCAGCGGCTTGCCGACGGCGCCGAGCGCGTCGGCCAGGTACAGCTCGGGCATCATCACGCCCTCGAACAGGTCAGGCGCTGGCCCGTCCTGGCCGTCGGCGCCCTCCGGCTCGAAGCATGCGATGTCGGTGATCCCGGTGCCGGCCAGGCCCGACCACCGCGGCCTGACCCGCATTCCGGTGCGCATCAGTTCCGCCGAGCCGGCGTCGACCGCGTGCAGCATCGCGGTGTCCGCACCGTCGAGCCGGATCAGCGCCCAGCCGAACGGGCGGTTCAGCGGCTGCCCGTCCAGCGGCCGGTCCGTCCAGGTCCAGCTCACCACAGTTCCGGCTGGGCCTGGACCAGGTCGGCGGGCGGGGCGCCGGTGGCCGGGTCGTACTCGAACGGCGGCGCGTGGACCCGCCCGTCGGACGCCTTGGCTGCCAGGATCCGCCGGCCGGCCAGCGCGGTGGCGAACTCGCCAAGCGTCGGGCCGAGCGACCTGGTGTAGTCGAAGGAGATCTCCAGCGGAGCATGCAGTGGCTGGCTCACGGATCGAAGTGAAACATGTTCCTGGAGTGCCGGCAAGAACAATCTAGAACACGTTCTAGCAATCGAGGGCCCCGCCCGGCGTGCCCGGCCGGTAATGCGCTCGCCGGGCGCGGCCGTCGTCGCCGATACTGTCCGGGTGCAGCGGATCTCGGTGGTCGGCAACAGCGGGTCGGGAAAGACCACCCTGGCCAGGCGCATCGCCGCCGCTCTCGGTGTACCGCACCTCGAGCTCGACTCGGTGTTCCATCAGTCTGGCTGGCAGCCGCTGGACACCGGCGAGTTTCGGCGGACCGTGTCGGATTTCACGTCTGGTGACGCCTGGATCACCGACGGCAACTACTCCGCGGTGCAGGACATCATCTGGGCCAGGGCCGACACCGTGGTCTGGGTCGACCCGCCCAGGCACCGCGTGATGCGCCAGCTGGCCGCGCGTACGCTGCGCCGGACCGCGACCAGGCAGGAGCTGTGGAACGGCAACCGGGAGCCGTGGACCAACCTGTTCCGGTTCGACCCCGAGCAGTCGATACTCGCCTGGGCCTGGACCCGCCATCACCGGTGCCGGGCAAGATGCCTGGCCGCGCAGGCCCACCCGGCCCACCGGCACCTCACCTTCGTCCGGGTGCGGACGCCGGCCGACGCCGCCGCGCTCGTCCGCGACGCCGCGTCGCGCCCGTAATTGGGTTGCCGCGGGTTCGCGCATCTGGTGCACTACCTGCGGCGACAGTCGACCGAGGAGAAAGCCAGATGCGAGCAGCGTTCATGTCCCCCAGAAACGGACTTCTGCCATCAAAAGGACATGACGCGTCGTGCGAACGCTCAACCTGGGGATTCTGGCGCATGTAGACGCCGGTAAGACCACCCTGACCGAGCGGCTGCTCTACGCCGCCGGCGTCATCGACGAGGTCGGCAGCGTCGATGACGGCAGTACCCAGACCGACTCGCTAGCCCTGGAACGCCAGCGAGGCATCACGATCAAGTCCGCGGTCGTCTCGTTCGGCATCGGCGACGTCACGGTCAACCTGATCGACACGCCCGGCCACCCGGACTTCATCGCCGAGGTGGAACGCGTGCTCGGCGTGCTCGACGGCGCGGTGCTCGTCGTCTCGGCCGTGGAGGGCGTCCAGGCGCAGACGCGCGTGCTGATGCGGACGCTGCGGCGGCTGGAAATACCCACCCTCATTTTCGTCAACAAGCTCGACCGCGCCGGCGCCGATGGCAGGCGAGTGCTGCGGGCGGTCGCTGACCGGCTCACTCCCGCGGTCATCGCGCTGGGCGCGCCGCGCGGCGAGGGCACGCGCGGCGCGGACTGCGTGCCCTACGGCCAGAACGATCGTGCCTTCGTCGCCCGGCTGGCCGAGCTTGTCGCCGACCACGATGACGATCTGCTCGCCGCGTACCTCGATGACGAGGCCGGGCTCTGTTACGGCAGGCTGCTGACCGCGCTCGCCGCGCAGGCCAGGCGAGGACTCGTGCACCCGGTGTTCTTCGGCTCCGCGATCACCGGCGCCGGGCTGGAGCAGCTGACCTCCGGCCTCACCGAGCTGCTGCCCGCCGCCGACACCAAGGCAGAGGCGGACGGTCCGGTCTCGGCCGCCGTGTTCAAGGTGGACCGCGGCCCGGCGGGGGAGAAGATCGCCTACGCCCGGATGTTCTCCGGCACCCTGCGGGCCAGGGACCGGGTGCGGATCGGCCGCCACAGGCAGGGGAGAGTCACGGCGATCGGAGTCTTCGACCGGGGCGGGGCGAGCCAGGCCGGCGACATCACCGCCGGGCAGGTAGGCAAGTTCCATGGGCTGGCCGACGTCCAGATCGGCGACACGCTCGGCGAGCCACACTCCGGTGCGGCGCGGCACCAGTTCGCGCCGCCCTCGCTCGAGACCGTCGTCGGGCTGGCCAGCCCCGGCGACAAGGGCGCCCTGTACTCCGCGCTGACCCAGCTGGCCGAGCAGGACCCGCTGATCAACCCGCGCCGGGACGACGTGAGGGGCGAGCTGCTGGTCTCGCTCTACGGCGAGGTGCAGAAGGAGGTCATCCAGGCCACCCTGGCCGACGAGTTCGGCCTGGAGGTCGGGTTCAGGGAGTCCACGACGATCTGCATCGAGCGGCCGGCCGGCGCCGGCGCGGCTGCTGAGTTCATGGGCGGGTCGAATCCGTTCCGTGCCACGGTCGGGCTGCGGATCGGCCCGGCGCCCGTCGGATCCGGCGTGAGCTTCGGGCTGGCGATCGAGCCGGGCGCGCTGCCGCCCGCGTTTACCAGGGCGGTGGCGGAGACCGCGCGGCAGACGCTGACCCAGGGCATCTTCGGCTGGCAGGTCACCGACGTCAGCGTGACGCTGACGGACTCGGGCTACACTCCCGCGCCCCCGTATGGCTGGAGCAAGTGGTCAAGCTCGGCCGGGGACTTCAGGAACCTGACGCCGCTGGTGCTGATGCGCGCGCTGAGCCGGGCAGGCACGCGGGTATACGAGCCGTTGCACCGGTTCACGCTGGAGGTGCCGGCCGACACGCTCGGAGCCGTGCTGCCCGCGCTGGCCAGGCTGCTGGCCGTCCCGCTGACCCAGGCCGTGCGCGGTTCGCTGTGCGTGGTCGACGGCGAGATGCCGGCCGCCGCCGTGCACCAGGTGCAGCAGCTGCTGCCGGGGCTGACCAGGGGCGAGGGAGTGCTGGAGAGCGCGTTCGACCACTACGAGCAGGTCCGCGGCGAGATCCCGGTGCGGGCGCGGTCGGACCGCAACCCGCTCAACCGGAACGAGTACCTGCTGCGCGTCGCCCGCGGGGTTGCCGGGAGCTGACCGCCGCCGGCGGCCGCGGCGGGGTGTGCGGCGGCCGTGCCGGGGAGTACCTGGTCAGGAAGAAGCCGCGGACCGGCCGCCGCAGGTCGAGGTTGTGCGAGAAGGCGGCGCCGGCCGGCCGGCCCGCGGTGCCGGCGGGGCGGGAGGTGCCGGCGGTGTCGAACCTGATCCAGACCGCGTCGTCGGGACCCGAGTTGGGGTCGTAGACCCGCAGCGTCACCTCGGTCCTCGCGATCGAGTAGCCGTACGCCAGCACCTGGTGGTTCGCGCCGAGCAGCAGCGGGCTGGCCGAGGCCACGGTGACCACGCCGAGCGCGGCGGGAACGCCGGCGTCGATGCTCGCCTTGACCGCGAGCCACTGACGGCCGGCAGTCCGCTCGGCGACGTCGGCGTCGGGCAGCCGCATCCAGCGGCAGTACCTGACCACGCCGACCGGAAGATGCCAGGAGGCAACGAGCCGGCGGACCACGAACCGGAACACCGCTGTCCCGGCTTCCGGCCGGACGGCCGGCGGCGCGACGCCCGCGTGCCAGTAGTCGAGCGCCGCGAACACCATCCCGCCGCACAGCCCGCGGCCGGCGTTCCCGATCCCGACCGAGCCGATGAGCAGCGGGACCGAGACCGCCGGGCCTGGCGGCCACGAGTTCGCGAACGCGAACCCGTGTGCGGACGGTACGAACCGCCGCGAGCCAGCCTGCGCCACCCTGCCAGTATCGCTGGTCGCGGCGGGAGCGGGACGTGGCCTCGGCGGGAGCGGGCGTGGCCTTGGCCTGCTCCGCGCCTGAAACCGGCTCACCACATGAGGTAGCAGCCCCACTACCCGGCGTAATCGTCTGTTGAGCGTTAATTAGCATTAATATCGGACACAATAGCGCCGTGCTGCTGACAATGTGTAATCAGGGCGCGAGTATTACCGCTAAGTAGGATATCAATTTCATAAATGACCGCCTGCGGCAGCTATGAACATGCTATATCTCTTTAATCCTAGGCTGGCCTGATTGATTTGACCCGGAGGCTGCGGCAGATGAAAGCGAGAGTCAGCGTGCCCGGGCAATCCGCCATGGCGTCCTGAAGCAGGCGCAATGACCTACGCGGGGCGACGAGCGGTCTCCATGCTGGCGCCCGGAGATCGGCATAAGAAGCGCCGCTTCCCCGGCTGCGCATGGCCCATTGACTCCACTTCTGAATCTGCGTCCCGCGAGTCGAGGGGCTACGCCAGGCATGCGCGCTCACTGTCGGCTCGGCGGCTGCGGCAGCGGGTGCTCGCCCTGGCGCTGGCCGGGACGGTCGTCGCGGCCGTCACGGCGGTCGCGGCGCCCCGCGCCGTCAAGATGTTCGGGAAGAGATCCGACACCGCGATGCGCGCGGCGGCGGAAGCGCGTGACGAGGCCGGGGCCTGGATCGCCCGGTGGGTCTCCCGCAGCGCGTTCGTGGCGTGCGACCAGGTCATGTGCTCGGCGCTGCGAGCGCGCCGATTGCCACCCGAGCGCCTCACCGTCCTCACCTCGACCTCTGTCGATCCCGAGAACAGCGACGTCGTGGTCGTGACGGCCCTCGTCCGCAACATGTTCGGACCCAGCCTCGCCGATGTCTACGCACCCGCTGTGCTCGTCAGTTTCGGCCGCGGACAAGCCAGGATCGAGATCAGGGTTACCTCCAAGTTCGGGTCGGCGGCGCGGTATGAGAGACACCTGCAGGCCGACGTGCGCGCCAGGCGGGCGGCCGGCCGGGAGTTGCTGGGCAACCCGAGCATCGCCGAGTCCGCGGCCTCCGCCAGGCTGCTGCGCCATGGCCGCGTGGACTCTCGCATCCTCGCGACTCTTGCGGCCCTGGCCGGGATCTGCCCGGTGACCATTGTCGGGTTCAGCCGTGCCGCACCGGGATCAAGCCCGGGGATGCCTTTGCTGTCGATCGCCCTGACCATCGGCGACTCGGCCGGCAACAGCGCGGTGAGCGCGGGATACGCCAGGGTCGATACGGCGTGGTGGCTCGCCAAGATCCTGGCATTCCTGCGTGCCCAGATTGCCCAGAGGCAGCTGCTGAAGCCGGCTCGCATCCAAGAAATGACAGCGGAAAACGGGCTGACTTATGTCCGCATTTTCTATGCCGTGCCCAGTCCGCTCACCGTCTTCACCGGCACCACCTGAAGAGAATGATGACCAGAACGCAACAAGGAGGAAGAATGAGGTTAACGTCGGCACTGTCGACTTTCCGCAATGTGCTCGCTGCGTGTGCGCTATCGCTCGGTTTGCTATCTATCGCGGCCCCGGTCAGCTCGGCGGCGGCGCCCACCGGGTGGCTGCGACTGGCTCACTTGTCGCCGAACACGCCCGCGGTGGACGTGTACCTGTACTCGTTCGGCAACTCGCATGCTCGCGTGGTGCTGCATCACGTGAGCTACGGGACGGTGTCGCCGTACCTACCTGCCGCGGCCGGGGTCTACACGGTGGCGATGCGGCCGGCCGGGGCGACGGCCTCGTCCGCGCCCGTGCTGTCCACGGCCGTGCACGTGCACGTCGGAGACGCCTACACGGTGGCGGGCATGGGCCCGGCCAAGGGCCTGCGCCTGCAGGTGCTGAACGACCGGCTGACCAGCCCCGCGGGCCACGCGATGGTCCGCGTGATCCAGGCGTCGATGCGCGAGCACCAGGTGACCGTGCAGGCGGGTTCCGACGTGCTCGGCAAGAACCTGGCGTTCGCGACCGCGACCTCGTACCGGTCCGTGTCGCACGGCCCGCTGACCGTGCGCGCGGTGGGCGAGACCGAGCATGCGCTGAGCAAGCTGACCCTGGACTCGGGCACCATCCACACGCTCGTGGTGCTAGACGAGCCAGGAAACCTGCGGATCGACAACCTCACCGACGCCGCGGGCAGCAAGGTCCTGCCCGCCGGCGGCGGCCCGGCCACCGGACTGGGCGGCACGGCACCGCGACCGCGGCCGTCGGGCGTGACCTGGCTGGCCTTCATCACCGCCGGCTGCCTGCTCGCCGTCTCCGGGCTGATCAGGTTCCGGCGCGGCCGCCGCACCGAGTTCCCGATGCGGTGACGTGACCCGGGGACGGCATGCGGCCAGGGCGAGCCGGCCAGCAGGACTCATCACGCTGCTGGCCGGCTCGCTGGTCGCGCTCGGCGGCCTGACCGGGCTGGCGCTCAGCGCGCTGACCGGCGGGAGCGCATACCCGGCCGGGCCTGTCCCGCAGGTGGCGGCCCCGCGCGGGCACGAGGCCGCCCTGGCGAGCGCCTCCCAGGGCGGCCGGGTGCCCGCGCCGCTCTTCCTGGTCATCCCGGCGATCGGGGTCCGCACCCGGCTGACCCAGCTCGGCACGGCCAGCGACGGCACCGTGGAGGTGCCGCAGCACGCGGACGTGGCCGGCTGGTACACCGCGAGCGCCAGGCCTGGAGCGATCGGCCCGGCCGTCATCGCCGGGCACGTCGACTCCCTGACCACGCGCGGAGTCTTCTTCCTGCTGCGGTCCCTGCGCCCCGGCGACCTGGTCTACGTCGTGCGCGCCGACGTCTCGGTGGTCAGGTTCGCGATCACCGCGGTGCGGCTCTACCCCAAGGCCGCCTTCCCGGACGCCGCGGTCTACGGGCCCGTGCCCTACGCCGCGATCCGGCTGGTCACGTGCGGCGGCACCTTCGACCACTCGACCGGCCACTACCTGAGCAATGTCGTGGCATTCGGCTACCAGGTCGGCCGGGCTAAGCCCTGACCGGGCGGCTACCGGCCCTGGAACACGGGGGACCGCTTGTCCGCGAATGCGCGCGGACCCTCCTTGGCGTCGGCGGACTTGAACACCTCCATGCCGATCCGGGCCTCGACGGCGAACGCCTCGTCCTCCGCCATGCCCTCGGTCTGCCTGATCGTGCGCAGGATCGCCTGGACGGCGAGCGGGCCGTTGGCGGCGATCTGGCCGGCCACCTCGAGTGCCCTGGCCAGCGCCTGCCCGTCGGGCACGACCTCGCCGACCAGGCCGATCCGCTGCGCCTCGTCGGCCGAGATATGTCGGCCGGTCAGCAGCAGGTCGGCCGCGATCGTGTACGGGATCTGCCTGACCAGCCTGACCGCCGACCCGCCGAGCGGGAACAGCCCCCAGCGTGCCTCGGAGATGCCGAACCGCGCGCTGCGGCCCGCGATCCTGATATCGGCAGCCTGCAGGATCTCGGTGCCGCCCGCGATCGCGGCGCCCTCGACCGCCGCGATCAGCGGCTTGGCCAGGCGGCGCCCCTTGAGCAGGGCGTCGATCACCGACAGGTCCATGCCCCCCTTGCCGAACGAATCTCCCGGCGGTGCTGCCGTCATCGCCTTGAGGTCGGCTCCGGCGCAGAACTCCCCGCCCGCGCCGGTCAGCACCGCGACCACCTCGGCCAGGGACTTCAGGTATATGCTCGACCGCCGGGCCGAAGGTCGGCGGCGTCGGCTGCCACACGCCAGGTGCCGCGGGCGGGGGCATCCACGAGACGTCGACCGACGCGGTGTCGAGGCCGTCGCCCGCACGCCATGCGATCACCGCCGCCGCCTGTTCGTTGCCTTCCTCAGCGGGATGATGGGCGCGAATCTGCTCGAGCTGGCTCGCGCGGCAGTTGCGGTGACCAGCGGCACCGCGCGGAGAGCGCCGTCGCGGTCAGAAACCCGCGCCTCGATGTCGGGAACGGGACCTTCGGCATGGCTAGATCCTTCGGTGGGCTATTGTCCAGTAAATCGACTGACTAAGTCGAGATTTGCCCGACGGTCCTGCGTACCAGGGATCTGGCTCTCCGTGCCGCGCGCTAGCGCGCGGCACGCCGTCGGTAAGGTGCTCGTGTGCAGGCTGGCGATGACCTCGGAAATCCGGTGACCATTCCCGCCGAGGTCGCAACCATCGTCTCGCTCGTTCCGAGCCTCACAGAGGCGATCGCGTCCTGCGACGCCAGCCTGCTCGCGGGGGCGACGAGGTACTGCTCGCATCCGCCCGGCCTGGCCGCCGAGCGAGTCGGCGGGACCAAGAACCCTGACGTGCCGCGCATCATCGAGCTGAAGCCCGATGTTGTCCTGGCGAACGAAGAGGAGAACAGGGCGCCCGATCTCGCGGCATTGCGCGCGGCGGGGATCAGCGTCTGGGTCACCAAGATCCGCACCCTGCCCGAGGCGCTCGGCTCGCTGGACCGGATGCTCACGATCGCCTGCCGGCTGCCCGGGCCAGCCTGGCTCGACGCAGCCGCCGCGGCCTGGGCCCAGGTCGCGGGGGAGGAGGCGGAACAGGCAGCGCAGGTTGCGCCGGCACGTCCGCGACGGGCCATCGTCCCGATCTGGCGGCGGCCATGGATGGTGCTCGGCAGCGACACGTTCGCTGGGGACCTGCTCGCCAGGCTCGGGGTCGCTAACGTGTACGCGACCCACGAGGAGCGCTACCCGAGAGTCGATCTGGCCGACTTGCGGGCGTCAGGCGCGGATCTCGTCGTACTGCCTGACGAGCCGTACCGGTTCAGCGCCGACGACGGACCCGAGGCGTTTCCGCGAATTCCCGCCGCCCTGGTGAGTGGCCGGCACCTGACCTGGTACGGTCCGTCGTTGGCCGAGGCGCCCGACGTGCTGAGCCGCCAGCTTCGCGGCTAGTCGGTGTCGCGCTTCCAGCGCGGCTTGCCGAACAGCCGCCTGACCATGTCGTGCAGGCTGTGCCCCGAGTCCGCGAGCGCGTCCACGCTGTAGACCGGCGGTCCCGACGGCGGCGGCAGCTTCGCCGCCTGCGCGTCGTCGAGGCTGGAGCGGATGTGCGTCGTCGTGAACTCAGGCAGATGCTCGGCGTCGATGAACCGGAGCCCGTGGTGCGTGGCCACCACGATGCCCTCGAACAGGTCGAGGTCGCTCACCTCGAGCACGTGCTCCAGCGTGCCGATCTTCGTTCCCGAGCGGGACAGCACCGGCGTGCCGCGCGTCGCGGCCTGGTACGAAATCGGCGTTCCCTCCGCCATCATCCTCACTCCTTAGTCCGCCTCGAAGACAATCCTGCCCGGTCCGCCCCTACCAGGCCGCGGGCCCGCCGGAGTCGGGACTCAGCTCCTCGCGAGCGCCGCGCCGAGACGGCGAAGGTGGGCGGTCGCGCCGCCCAGGGCGAACTCGTTCCGCTTGGCCGCGGTGAAGTACCTGTGCAGCCGGTGGCTGGTGTCGATGCCCACGCCCCCGTGGATGTGGACCGCGGTGTGGGCGACCCGGTGGCCGCCGTCGGCCGCCGAGAACCTGGCGGTCGCGATCTCCTCGTCGCACGGCAGGCCGGACTCGAGCCGCCAGGCCGCCTGCCACATCGTCAGCCTGATCGCCTCGACGTCGATGTAGGCGTCGGCTAGCCGCTGCGCCACCGCCTGGAACGCCCCGATCGGCCGGCCGAACTGCTGGCGGGTCCTGGCGTACTCGGCGGTCAGCTCGAGCGCCCGCTCGGTCACGCCAGCGCGCAGATCCCGACGGTGGCGCGGGCGGCGAGCCAGCCTGCGACGGTACCGTCGGCGGCGCCGAGCAGGCGGTCGTCGCCCAGCTCGACCTCGCAGAGGTCGAGCTGAGCCGGGCCGGCACCGTCGGTGAGCTGCTGGGGCTCCGCGGTTACCCCGGGGTCGGCCCGCTCGACGCAGAACACGGCCGTGCCGTGCTCGGCCGCGGCCGGGACGAGGATGAGCGCGGCGGGCAGCCCGGCCGGCACCGTGGTCTTCGTTCCGCTCAACCGCCAGGCCCGTCCGGCGCGCTCCGCCCGTGCCGACGGCGCCCGCTGGCCGGCGCCGTCGGGCTCGGCAAGGGCGGCCGTGATGACCAGGCGCCCGGTTGCGGCCGGGACCGCCCAGCGGGTGACCTGGTCGGCCGAGCCGAACCTGGCGATCGTGCCGGCCCCGAGCACGATGGTTTCCAGGTAGGGGAGGGGCGCCACGGCGCGCCCGATCTCGGTCAGGATCGAGCACTGCTCGGCGAGCCCGAAGCCGTCGCCCCCGGCGCTGTCCGGCAGCGCCGCGCCGAGGATGCCGGCCGCGGCGAGGTCCGCCAGAGGTCTGCGTCGAAGCCCTGGCCGCCCGCTCGACCTCGGCCAGCCGGTCCGGGGTCGCGCGGTCGGTGAGGATACGCCGGCCTGGTGCCGACAGCTCGTCCTGCGCCTGCGTAGAAGAAAAATCCACAGCTGCTCCGTTACCGCCGGTAGGGCTGGCCGAGTGCGAGCATCGCGATCATGTCCCGCTGGATCTCGTTCGTGCCGCCGCCGAACGTCAGGATCAGCGCCGACCGGAGCATTCGCTCGATCCGGCCGGACAGCAGCGCGCCGGGCGAGCCCGCGCGCACCGTCACGTTCGCGCCGACCAAGATCTACGGCACCGAGCTGACCATCGAGGCCTGCCGGCTGCTCATGGAGGGGCCCGAGTCCTGCACCGCTCAGAGTCGACCAGGCGGTGATCTTGAAGGATTTTCCGGCGTATGGCCGGAAAATCCTTCAAGATCTTCAGACTGCCGGGAGCAGGAGGCAGCTATCGCCGAACTCGTGCCCGAGATAGTTTGCATTGTCCGCTTCGGCGTAGGCTGCCCAGACGAGGGCGGCTCCGGCGACGGCCTCGAGCAGCGCCAGGTGCGACGCCTCCGGGTCGTGCCAGCCGGTGATCATGCCGCTGACCGCCCGGGCGGGCTGGTCGGCCCCGAGGACCAGGTCGGTCCAGCCGTGCGCGGCGCGTACCGTGCCGTCGGGGCCGACGGCGCTTTCCAGCGCCCTGGTGACCGTCGTGCCGACCGCCACGACCCGGCGGCCGGCCGACCTGGTCAGGTTGACGAGGTCAGCGGTCGGCCGGGGGACCGAGAACCGCTCGGGAAGCGGCGGCTCGCCCGCCTCCAGGGACGCCACCCCGGCGTGCAGCGTGACCGGCGCGACGATCACGCCGGACGTGATCAGGTCGAGCACGAGATCGGCGGTGAACGGCCGGCCCGCGCTCGGCATCTCCGCACTGCCAGGATCCCGGGAGAACACGGTCTGGTAGTCCGCCAGGGGCCACTGCCCCGGGACGTAGGAGTACCTGATCGGCCTGCCGTTCCCGGCAAGGAACGCGGTCACCTCGCCGTCCGCGCCTGCCGGCGTGCGGACCGAGGCCGCCCACAGCCGGTCGGCGGTGGGGTCCGGGTACCGGTAGCGCAGCGTGAGCCCGCCGCCGGCCGGCAGCGCGACCCGGTCGCCCGGGCCGGCGTCGGTCACCCGGGCGCGCCCGGTATCGGCCTCGCGCAGTTCCACCAGCCAGGTGCCGTCGTCCAGCGGTGTCGAGAAGTGCACGGTCACCGCCCGGCCGTCGGCGCGATGTCCGTCCACCGCCGCGGCCAGCGTCGCGGAGGTGTTGACGACCAGGAGGTCGCCCGGGGCCAGGAAGCGCGGCAGGTCGGTGAACCTGGCGTGCGCCAGGCCATCGGTCGTGGCGACGAGCATCCGGACGCCGTCGCGGGACTGACCGCGCTGTTCTGCCGGTCTGCTTGCGGCGAGTCTCATGTGCGCACCTCCGCCGGGGTCGCGATGGCCAGGTCGGCGGCCCGGTAGCGTCCGCTCGGCATGCGCTCGTCGATCAGGCGCAGCAGCGCAGGCACGACGGTCTCCGGCTCGGGCCGGTCGGAGATGTCCTCGCCGGGAAAGGCCTGCTGAGCCATCTCCGTTCGCATGTCGCCCGGGTCGAACGCGTAACAGCGCAGGCCGGGCTCCTCGGCGGCCAGCACGGCCGTGACCTGGTCGAGTGCGGCCTTCGCCGAGCCGTAGCCGCCCCAGCCCGGGTAGGCCTCGACCGCGGCGTCCGAGCTGATGTTGATGACCGCGCCCGAGGCGGCGCCGAGCGAGTCCGCGAGCAACTGGATCAGCGCGAGCGGGGCGAGGACGTTGGTCTCGTACACCCGCCGCAACTGCCCGAGGCCGTACTCGCGCAGCGGCGGCAGCGGGCTGGCGCCTAGCGAGCTTGCGTTGTTGACCAGCACGTCGAGCCGACCGAGGCGCTGGACGGCGGCCGCGAGGTCGGCACGGTGACCGGGGTCGGAGACGTCGCCGGGAATCGCGACGGCGCGGGGGAGCTCCCTGGTCGCGTCGGCCAGGTCGGCATCGCGGCGCGCGTCGGCCACCAGCGACCAGCCGCGGTCGGCGAGCGCGCGCGCGGCCGCGCGGCCCAGCCCTCGGGAGGCCCCCGTAATCAAGGCGACAGGCATCTTGTCACTCCTCACTGTCGGATGCCCGTCATACTGGCAGTTGAAGTCAACTTTAAGTCAAGGGTATTGTGTGGGCTAGCCGAAAGGAGCGCAGGTGCACACGACAGACTTGCTGACGGTCGGCGAGATCGCTCGGCGGAGCGGGTTCGCCGACTCGGCGGTGCGGTACTACGAGGGGCTGGGCCTGCTGCCCGCGACCAGGACATCGGGCGGGCAGCGCAGGTTCGAGCGGAGCACGCTGCGGCGGCTGGCGTTCATCAGCGCCGCCCGCAACATCGGACTGAGCCTGGACGAGGTGGCCGCCGCCCTCGCGTCCCTGCCTGCCGGGCGGACACCGACCAGGTCCGACTGGTCCCGGCTGTCCAGCGGCTGGCGGCGGCGGCTGGACGACCAGATCGAGGCGCTGATCGCGTTGCGCGACGGGCTCGACTCGTGCATCGGGTGCGGCTGCCTGTCACTCGACAAGTGCACGATCTCCAACCCCGCGGACTCCGCGCGCACGGGCGGACCTGGGGCGGTGTACCTGCCGCCCGGGCTGCGGCGCGACGACACGAGCAGGCACGGCGACCAGGCAACCGCGCCGGCGCGCTCGGCGGCCCGCTAGCGGAATGGGGCCTGTTCGCGAGCCCGCCGGCCTGCTAAGGCTCCTCGGTCCCGCTGTGGTGGACCGAACTTCGGCGCAGCGGGTGGCGGCGGTCGGCCGATCACGACCGCAGGTCCATGCGTGACCGCGCCCATAACGCGATGCACCGGGGAAAGACCAGGTCAGCGCTCACCTCGGCGGTTAGAGGCGGAGCCTCGCTGGATCGTTGACCGGTAATTCGATCGTTTGACCGGTAGTTCGGCGCAGTTCAACGGTGGCTGGGACACGCCGCGGCTGGCCGGTGGCTGACAGGCGAACAGCGCCGAACATCGGCGTGACGACGCTGCTGCACGGGCTGCCGCGGACCGGCGGCCGGCTCGGCCTGCAGACCATGTGCGAGGGCGGCGGCCAGGCCAACGTGACGATCATCGAGCGCCTCGGCTGAGTCCGTCTCGGTCCCGCTGAGCCCAGCCCGGATCACTCGCCGGTCTGGCCGCCGGCAAGTTCGGCGACGATATCCAGGTGCCCGACGTGCCTGGCGTACTCCTGGACCAGGTGGAACAGGATCCGCTCCAGCGGCGGCGGGTCGTCGCCGTCCCAGCGTTCGCCCGGCTGCCCGATGTCGGCGAGGTCGTGCGCCTCGATGACCGCGCGGGTCCGCCCGGCCTGCGCCGCGAGCGCCGCGACCAGCCCGTCGAGGGTCTCGTCGTCGGCCACGTGCCAGCGGCCGTCTACGTTGTCGCCCCACGGGTCGGCCACGTCGCGGCCCTCGAAACCCCACTCCAGCCAGCGCATCTCGACGTACTGCAGGTGCTTGATCAGCTCGATCGGCGTCCAGCCCGACGGCAGCCGGCTGCGGGTGAGCTCGCTGGCGGGCAGCCCCGCGAGCTTGCGCGCGAGGCGGGAGCGGAAGTACACCAGGTATCGCAGGAACACCTCGCTCCGAGAGCTCGCCGGCGCGGTCGGCTCGGGGAAGGCGACGGGTTCGGAGAAGATGTCAGCAGTCATGTAGACCACCCTGTCGCACCGCCGTCGGCGGGGGCCAGGGGTTTTCGCCGCACGGCCGCGGCTCGCCGGGTCAGCCGCCCGGGGCGACCCCCCGGACGGCGGCCGCTACGCCGATCGCGACCACCGCGAACACGGCGGCGGCGACAACACTGCCCTCGGCGGCCAGCCCGGCCGACGCGGCGAGGAACAGCACGATCTCGACGGCGAGCCGCCACGGGTCTGGCCAGCGGCGCCGCGCCCTCGGCCCGATCCCGACGCCCCAGATGGTCGCCGCCGCGACCGGCGCGAGCACGGCCAGCGCGATCCGGACGCCGAGCCCGGCGCCGGAGTTCAGGCCGACGATCACCAGCAAGGCCAGCAGCGCAAGCTCGGTTGCGAAGCGGACGCCGAGCAATGCGGCGCGCAGCCCGTCCTGGCGGGGCGCTCTTGCCTGAGTCGTGTCATCGTCGGCGGCCACGCCGACACGATACAGATCCCGCTCCTAGCCGCGGAAGCGCATCAGGCCGCGGTCGATCACGACCGTGCCGTCCTGCGTCGCGGTCTGGAAGCGAGCCGTCCCGCCGCCACCCGAGTCGCCGCTGCCGTCCGCGGCGTCGGGCAGCCAGATCGAGATCGTCAGCGAGTCGCCTGGCAGAACGGGGTGGGTGAACCGGCCGGACATGGCGGCGAACCGCGCGGGGTCCGAGCCGCACAGCGTGTGCAGCAGCGCCCGGCCGGTCACGCCGTAGGTGCACAGGCCGTGCAGGATCGGCCGGGCGAAACCGCCCCTGGCGGCGAACTTGGGGTCGGCGTGCAGCGGGTTGCGGTCGCCGGACAGCCGGTAGATCAGCGCCTGCTCGGGCCGGGTAGCCAGGGTCACGTGGTGGTCGGCCGGGCGGTCCGGGCGCTGCCAGGGCCCGCCGCCGCCGCGGTCGCCGCCGAAGCCGCCCTCGCCTCGGATGAAGGTTCCGCTGCGCGCGGTCACCAGCGGCTCGCCGGTTGCCGCGTCAACCGCTTCGTTCTCGGTCACGACGAGCGCGCCCGACCCCTTGTCGTAGATCCCGCGGACGGTCGCGACCGATCGCACCTTTCCCTCGACCGGCAGCGGGCGGTGCAGCTCGAACGACTGCTCGGCGTGCACCAGCAGCGCGCGGTCGAAGTCACCCAGGCTCCTGCGGATCGCCGCCTGCGAGACCAGCACCGCGAACGTCGGCAGCACCTGCTGGGTGATGCCCTCGGAGTTCTCCGTGGTGAACTCGAGTTCGTTGCGCGGGTCACCGAGCCCGGCGCCGACCCCCACCGCGTAGAGCAGCGCGTCCTTCGACGTCCATGATCGCTCCTGCGGCGCTCCTGGTTCGCCCACCAAGCTGTGGTCGAGTGCCATGCTGCCCTCCTGGGAATTTCGTTCTAGCCCGGTATTAGAACTTAGTTCTAGAATTATTGTCTTGAGGAGCGCGCGACCGTGTCAACGGCGACGAGGAGGTAACCATGGGCCTGCTGCGCGGAAGGGTCGCCATCGTGACCGGCGCGAGCCGGGGGATCGGCGCGGAGATCGCCAGGCGATTCGGGGCCGAGGGAGCGGCCGTCGCGGTCGCGGCGCGTACGACCGGGCCAGGCCAGTCGCCGCTGGCCGGGACGATCGGCGACACGGCCGAGGCGATCGAGGAGGCGGGCGGGACAGCGGTCGCGATCCCGGCCGACCTGTCCAAGCCCGCCGACCGCGAGCACCTGGTCGCCGAGACCGTCCGCCGGCTCGGGGCGCCCGACATCCTGGTCAACAACGCCGCGGTCACGTACTTCGCCCGGGTGGAGGACTTCGCGCCGCGCCGGTATCAGCTGATGTTCGCGGTGCAGGTCGAGGCCTCGTTCCACCTCGCGACGCTGGTGCTGCCACCGATGCGCGCCCGCGGCCGCGGCTGGATACTGAACATCTCCTCGGGCGCGGCCAGGCATCCCGCGCTGCCTCCTTCGCATTGGGCTGCGCGCGGCGGCACCGTCTACGGGATGTGCAAGGCGGCGATCGAGCGGTTCTCCACCGGCCTGGCCGCCGAGCTGTACGCGGACAACATCGCGGTGAACGCGCTGTCGCCCACCAGGGTCGTGCCGACGCCGGGGACGATCTACCACAAGCTGACCACGCCGGACGACGAGAACGCCGAGCCGCCCGCGGTCATGGCGGCGGCGGCGCTGATGCTGTGCCACGCCGACCCGCGCACCAGGACCGGGCGGGTCGCCTACTCCCAGGAGCTGCTGACCGAGCTCGGCGTGCCGGTGCCCGGCTGACCCGCCCGGCCGGGGTTGGCCGGGTTGGCCGGGCGGCCCGGCCGCGCGTGCTAGACGCCGATCCTGGTGGCCAGCCGCTCCCTGTGGTAGCTGGCGTCCCCGAGGAACAGCTCGCTGGCCTTGGCGCGCTTGAAGTACAGGTGCGCGTCATGCTCCCAGGTGAAGCCGATGCCGCCGTGGATCTGGATGTTCTCCGCGGCGACATGGAAATAGGTATCCGAGGCCAGCGCCTTTACCAGCGCGGCGACGACGGCGACCTCGGCGGAATCCTCGGCCACCGCGGCGGCGGCGTAGCCGACGGCCGAGCGGAGCGACTCCACCTCCAGCAGCAGGTCGGCGCACCGGTGCTTGATCGCCTGGAAGCTGCCGATCGGCCGGCCGAACTGGTGCCTGACCTTGGCGTACGCCACGGCCATGTCGAGCGCGCGCTGCGCGCCGCCCAGTTGCTCGGCGGCCAGCGCGACCGCCGCCACGTCCAGCGTCCGGTTCAGGATCGCGGTGGCCTCGCCTGGCGCGCCGATCAGCCGGGCGGGGACGGCCCTGAACTCCAGCCGGCCGAGCCTGCGGGTCTGGTCGAGCGCCTGCAGTTCCTTCCTCGCCAGGCCGCCCGTTTCTGGATCGGCGGCGTCGGCGGCGTCAGCGTGGACGGCGAACAGGGAAAGCCCGTCGCCGGTCTGCGCGACCACCAGGATCAGGTCGGCGGTGTGCCCGTCGAGCACGAAGCTCTTGTGCCCGTCCAGCCGCCAGGCGTCGCCTTCACAAGCGGCGGCCAGCCTGATCGCGACGGGTTCCCACGACCCGTCGTCCTCGGTGAACGCCAGCGTCGCCACCGCGGCACCGCTGGCGATGCCGGGCAGCAGGTCCCGTTTCGCCGCCTCGTCCGAGCTCGCCAGCAGCGCGGTCGCGGCCAGCACGGCGCTGGCCAGGTAGGGCCCGGGGTAGAGCGCGGCGCCCAGTTCCTCGAGCACGATCGCCTGCTCGACGAAGCTGAACCCGGCGCCGCCATACTCCTCGGGAATGGCGATTGCCTGGAGTCCGAGCTGACTGCCCGCGTAACTCCAGACCTTCTCGTCCGAGCCGTCGGCGGACTCCATCAGCTCGCGGACTCGTGGCAGCGGCATCCGGTCCGCGAGAAAGCGCCGGACCGACTCCCGCAGCTCCCGCTGCTCCGTGCTGAAGGCGAGCTTCATGCTGGCTGTTCCGTTCTGCTCGTACCCGGTCTGTCCTGTCCCGGCGGCTGGCCAGGCGGCTGGCCAGGCGCGGCCGTGACGACCAGGACGTCGAGCGCCTCGACCTGATCCCCGTCCACCCACAGCGGGTTGACTTCCAGCGAGCGGAGCGAGTCGCCGAGCGACAGGGCCGCGTCGGCGATCCGGCCGATGATCCGCGCCAGCGCGTCGAGGTCCGCCTGGCTCCCGCCGCGCGCGCCGCGCAGCAGCGGCGCGCCCCGCAGCTCGCCGAGCATCCCGACCACGTCGTCCTGGCCGACCGGCAGCACCCGCAGGCTGACGTCGCCGAGCACCTCGACCCAGATGCCGCCGAGGCCGACCGCGAGCACGGGCCCGAACACCGGATCAACGCTGACCCCGGCGAGCAGCTCGACCCCGCCGGTGCGCATCGGGCTGACCATGACGCCGTCGAGGCTGCCCGCCGGCAGGGTGCCGGCGGCGGCGCGCACGCGCTTGTACCCGGCCCGCAGCTGCGCGACCGTGCGCACCCCGAGCGCCACGCCGCCGACATCGGACCTGTGCGTGATCTGCGCGGAGCTGGTCCGCAGCGCGACCGGGTAGCCGAGCCGCCTGGCCGCGGCCGCCGCCTCGTCCGCCGAGTCCGCCAGCACACCGGGAACCACGGGAATCCCGAACGAGCCGATCAGCTCCCACGCGTCCCCCTCCCGCCACGGCCCGTCTGGACCGGGTGCGGAGGTGGCGGCGGGGCGGGGCGGGGGACCCGGCCAGACCTGGTCGCGGCGCTCGGCCCAGCAGACCGCGTTGCCGATCGCCTGGACGCCGAACTCCATCCCGCCGAGCAGGTGGATGCCGTTCCTGCCGAGCACATCCCTGCCGTACTCGGTGACGTCGACGCAGCTCGAGCCGACCGGGACAACCGGGATCGGCGCAGACGCCATCCGTCGGCCGAGCCAGGCCACCCGCTCCTCCAGCAGCCCGGCCAGCTTTTCGTCCGCCGGCTTGGTGTCGGGCAGCGTCAGACCGGAGAAGAACACGAAGTCCAGCCCCGGGTCGTTGACCGCCGCGTCCAGCGCGTGGTCGATCGCGGTGAGCGCCGACGTGCGCTGGTTCGCCAGGAAGTAGCCGGTCACGTCAAGCGGGTTGCGCACCTGGGCGAACGGCGGAAGGTGCGGCGCGATGGCGGTCGCGGTCTCCGGCGCGAACGGCGGGATCTCGATGCCCTGGGCCGATGCCCGGTCCGCGATGATGTCGCACGCGCCGCCCGACGCGGACAGCACGCCCATCCGGCGGCCGGCCGGCACCCGGCCGTAGCCGAGCAGCGCCCCGGTGCACAGCAGCTCCTCGATGCTGCCGACTCTGATCACGTTGAGCTGGCGGAGCACAGCGTCCACCACGGCGTCGTCCCCCGCGATGGCCCCGGTATGGGCGAGCGCCGCCTGGCTGCCGGCCGTGCTGGCGCCGGCCTTGAGCGCGACGACCGGCTTGCCAGCGCGGCCGGCCTTCTGCGCCGCGGCGGCGAACGCGGCGGGGTCGCCGATCTGCTCGAGGAACAGGCAGATGACCCGGGTGTGCTCGTCTTCTGCCAGGTAGTCGATCATGTCGGCGGCGGTGACCATCGCCTCGTTGCCCAGGGTGGCGAGCGTGCTCACGCCGATCGCCCTGGACCGGGCGAAGCTGAGGATCACGCTGGCCAGCGCGCCGCTCTGCAGCGCGATCCCGACCGGCCCGGCGAGCAGCGGCTGCGGCACGGTGAGCGCGAACGGCCCCGCCTTGGCGTGCGCGTTCAGGAAGCCGAGGCAGTTCGGCCCGAGCAGGGTGATCCCGTGCGACGCCGCCCTGGCGGTCAGCCGTTCCTCCCGCGCCCTGCCCTCCGCTCCGGTCTCCCCGTAACCGGAGGCGAGCACGACCGCGCCGCGCACCCCGGCCGCGCCAGCGTCGTCGAGCACGGACTCGACCGAGTCGGTGGGCACCATGATGAACGCCAGGTCGGCCGGGACGTCCAGGTCGCGCAGGCTGCCGGAGGCCGGCCTGCCGAACACGGTCCGGCGTATGTGGTGCACGGGGATCAGGTCGCCGGTGAAGCCGGTCGCCGCCGCCGCGGCCAGCACGAAACGCGCCCAGGCCGAGTGGTCGGAGGCCCCGACGACCGCGATGCTGCGCGGCGCGAAGAACTCGGCGAGCCGACCGGGACCGACCAGCGATTCCCGCCCCGCCGGCGTCCCGGCCGCGGCCGGAGCCGCCTGCCGTGCGTCGTCGTCCCGCGCGTGCGCGCGCCGCGGCGCCGCCCGCCTCGCGTCCCCTGGCGCGGGAGCCGGCCGGCGTGCTGTCTCGTTACGCCTGGGCGGTGCCTGCGACGGCGCGTGCGGCGGTGCTAGCGGCGGTGCCGCCCAGCCCTGGTCAGCGGCGGCCATCGGCTGCGGCCCGTGGTTCCTTCGGCAGGCCCCGTGGTTCCTTCGGCAGGCCCCGTGGTTCCTTCGGCAGGCCCAGCGCCCGCTCGCCGACGATGTTGCGCTGGATCTCGCTGGTGCCCGAGTAGATCGTGCCGGCCCGGCCGGACAGGAAGACGTTCTGCCAGCGCGTGGTCGGGTATCCCTGGCCGTCGGGGCGGACCAGCGCGTCGGTCCCGACGATGCCGACCGCGATCTCGCCGAGCCGCTTGTGATACTCGCTCCAGGCCAGCTTGGCGACCGACGCCTCCGGGCCAGGCGGCCGTCCGTTGGCGACCTGTGCCAGCGTGCGCAGCCCGCTGAACCGCATCACCTGCACCCCGGTGTAGGCCCAGGCAAGCTGCTGGCGCACCAGCGGGTCGGTGTCCCTGCCGTACTTGCGCGCGGTCTCGACCAGTTCCCAGAACTCCCGCTCGAAACCCAGGTGCTGGACGGTCGCCGCGCCGCCGCGCTCGTGCCCGAGCGTGGTCATGGCGACCTTCCAGCCGTTGTTCAGCCCGCCGATCACGTTGAACAGCGGCACCCGCACCCCGTCGATGAAGTCCTCGCAGAACTCCGCGGCGCCGGACATCTGCCTGATCGGCCGGTACCTGACCCCGGGGTCGGTGAACGGGAACAGCACGTACGACAGCCCGGCGTGCTTTTCCGCCGCCGGGTCGCTGCGGCACAGCGCGAACATCATGGTCGCCCGGGCCGCCCCCGAGGTCCACACCTTGGTGCCGGTGATGACCACCTCGTCGCCGTCCACCTCGGCCCTGGTCTGCACGCCGGCCAGGTCCGAGCCCTGGTCGGGTTCGGAGAATCCCTGGCAGTAGACGTCCTCGCCGGAGATGATCCTGGGCAGGAAGTGCGCCCGCTGCTCGGGCGTGCCGTGCACGATGACGGACGGGCCGACCAGGCTCTCGCCCATGCCCCGCCTGACCCGCGGCAGCCCCGCCGCGTGGAACTCCTCGTTCAGCACGGCGAGGCGGACGCCGTCCATGCCCTGGCCGCCGAACTCCGCCGGCCATTGCGGGCAGATCAGCCTGGCGTCGGCGAGCCTGCGCTCCCACTCCGCGTAGGCCGGGTCGGCCGACGCGCTGGCCAGCTCGGCTCCCTGGTAGCCGCCCGCGGTTGCGGCGGTGGTCCAGTCGGTCAGCCCGGCGAGCTCGGCCGGGGCGTTCGCCGCGATCCAGTCCCTGAGCCGCGCGCGGAACTCCGCGATCTCGGGGCCGAGGTCAAGATCCATGACGAGTCTCCCAGCCGGGGGGTTGCAATCTTAGAATCAAATTCTAAGTTCGATCTCAACAAAGCCCCCGTGGCCTTGTCAAGGCAGGCCGGCCAGCGCCGTCCGGGGCCCGCGCGCTGCCCGGCCGCGCTGCCCGGCCGCCCCGGCCGGGCAGCGTACCCCGACTTACCTGGATCTAGTATCGGACCTTCTACACATATCTTCTACACATATCGGCTGTAATCCGGCGCGAAAGGGACTCCAGCCCGGGGTAAGTCCGCGCTCAGTGGCCGGCGAGTCCAGTGGCCAACTCAGTGGCCGGCGAGTTCAGTGGCCGGGTTCGGTGCGGCCGGGTCCCACGGGCCGCCGGTCATCAGCCGGCGCGCGTACTCGATCACGGCGTCGATGACAACGTTGGCCTGGCGCCGCGTCTTCGACGCCGCGACCTCGCGCGCGCCCACGCCTATCAGCGAGGTCAGGATCGCCGCGTAGAGCCGGTCGACCGAGGTGTCGGCGAGCCGCAGCAGTGCGTCGTTCTGGCTGACCCACTCGTGCTCCCTGCCTCGCTTCATGAGCTCGAAGCCGGGCGGGCCGTCGCCGGAGACGAACAGCATCGCCAGGTCGCGGCGCAGCCAGCTGCCCTCGAGGAATGCCTTGGCGCCGACGCAGAACAGCGCGGTCGGATCGCTAATGCCCGACCGGCGTGCCTGGGTCACCGCCTGGCTCGCCGCCCGCTCGTGCGCAGCCTGGTGCTCCTGCCACAGGGCCAGGAAGAGCTCGCTCTTGCCGCCGAAGTGGTGGTACAGGCTGCCCACGCTCGAGTCGGCCCGCTCGACCACGTCGGCAATGCTGGCACTGGCGAAACCCTGCTCGGCGAAGACCGCGCGGGCCGCGTCCAGCAGCGCGCGCTGGGTCTGCTTGGTCCGCCCCCACTGCCAGGCCCCGCCGGCCGGCCTGGTCGTCAGATCGTTCGGCATGCCGCTCACCGATCCGTTTCCTGGTCTTGACACGGCCGCCTTGACAGTGCCAAGTACACTTCCCCACCTGAAGGTAATTCCAGAAGATAATTCTAGTAATCGGCCTCAAGTTCAGCCAGGAAAGCTCCGGTGAGCAGCGATGGGTCGGCTTGACGGGCGTGTCGCGATAGTGACCGGTGCCGGACGCGGCATCGGCAGGTCGGTGGCCACGCTTCTGGCCAGGCAGGGAGCGGCGGTCGTCGTCAACGATCTCGGTTCCGCAGTCGACGGCTCTGGCAGCGACGCTGGGCCCGCCAGCGTCGTGGCGCAGGAGATCGGCGCGGCCGGCGGCAAGGCGGTGGCCAACGGCGCCGACGTGTCCGACCATGCCGCGGCCGAGGCGCTGGCCGGCACCGCGATCGAGCAGTTCGGCCGCCTGGACGTGCTGGTCAACGTGGCCGGCATCCTGCGCGACCGGATGGTGTTCAACATGACCGAGGAGGAGTGGGACGACGTCATCCGGGTGCACCTGAGGGGCACCTTCAACACCACCAAGTTCGCGGCGGCGTACTGGCGGTCGCTGCGCGACCCCGCGGCGCAGAACCGGATCATCAACTTCACCTCGGTCTCCGGCCTGCACGGGGCGCCCGGCCAGCCGAACTACGCGGCGGCCAAGATGGGCATCGTCGGCCTGACCTACTCCTGCGCGAACGCGCTCGGGCGGTACGGCGTGACGGTCAACGCGATCTCGCCCGGCGCGGCTACCCGGATGACCGACTCGGTGCCGACGGAGCGGCGCACGGCCAGGGCGGGCGCGGACGAGTGGTCGCCGGACAACGTGGCGCCGGTGGTCGCCTACCTGGCGAGCGAGCGGTCGGGCTGGATCACCGGGCGGGTCGTGCACTCCTCGGGCTACGAGGTCGCGCTGTACAGCAACCCGGAACCCGTCGTGCGCGTGATCGGATCTGGCCCGTGGGACGTCGACGACCTCGCCGCCCAGGTCGAGCGATCGTTCGGCCCGCTGCTCGGCCGGACCAGGTAGATGGCGGTGACAGCCGAGACTGGGCCGGCCAAGGCCGGACAAGGCAAGGCAGTACCGGTGCCGACACCGGACACCCAGCCGTTCTGGGACGGCTGCGCGGCCGGCGAGCTGCGAATCCAGCGCTGCCTGGACTGCGACCAGCCGTACTTCTACCCGCGGCCGGTCTGCCCGGCGTGCGGCTCGGCGAACGTGGAATGGTTCACCGCCAGCGGCGCGGCGACGCTGTACTCCTACGTGATCAACCACCGGCCGGCGCCCGGGTTCGACGACGACGCCCCGTACGCGATCGCTGTCGTCCAGCTCACCGAGGGCCCCAGGATGATGACCAACCTGACCGGGGTGCCGAACACGCCGGAAGACCTGGTGCTCGACATGCCGCTGCGGGTCACGTTCGAGCGCCGCGGCGACGTGACGCTGCCGATCTTCGCCCCCGCAGGGGAGCCCCGAGAGGGAGATAGCCCATGAGCGGGGTGATCATCGCGGGGGCGGCCGAGACCGACCGGGTCGGCAAGCTGCCCGGCCACTCCGCGCTGCAACTGCACACCGAGGCGGCGCTGAACACGCTCGCCGACGTCGGCCTGACGACCAAGGACATCGACGGGATCGCGACGGTCAGCTCGCCCGGGCCGGTCCAGGTCGCCCACTCGCTCGGCATCGTGCCTCGCTGGATGGACGGCACCGGCGTGGGCGGCACCTCGTTCCTGCTCCACGTCAGGCACGCGGCGGCGGCGATCCAGGCCGGTCACGCGAGCACCGTGCTGATCACGCACGGCGAGTCGGGCAGGTCCAGGGTCGGCGGATCGCGGTTCGCGACGTCGCCGTCGTCGGTCCAGGGCCAGTTCGAGGCGCCGTACGGCGTCTTCGGCGCGACGACCGCCTTCACGATCCCGGCGCTGCGGCACATGAAGAACTACGGGCTCACCCACGAGCAGCTCGCCTACGTGGCGGTGGCGCAGCGCCGCTGGGCCGCGAAGAACCCACGGGCGATGTACCGCGACCCGATCACGGTGGACGACGTGCTCGCCTCGCGGATGGTCGCCTACCCGTTCCACCTGCTCGAGTGCTGCCTGGTTACCGACGGCGGCGGCGCGCTGATCGTGACGTCGGCCGACCGGGCCGGCGATTTTCCCAAGCCGGCTGTGCATGTGCTCGGCACGGGCGAGTCGGCGGAGACCCCGTTGATCTCGCAGATGGAAGACTTCACGGAGTCTCTCGCCTTCCGGCGGGCCGGACAGGCCGCGTTCGCCGAGGCCGGGATCGCGGTCAGCGACGTCGGCCATCTGATGATCTACGACGCGTTCGCCCATGTCCCGATCTACGGCCTCGAGGCGCTCGGATTCGTCCGCAAGGGCGAGGCCGGCGCGTTCATCGCGGACGGCAACACCGAGCCGGGTGGTTCGCTGCCGCTGAACACCAACGGGGGCGGGCTGTCCTACACGCACACCGGGATGTACGGCATGTTCGCCATCCAGGAGGCCGTGCGCCAGGTCCGCGGCGAGGCGGCCGCCCAGGTGGCCGGGCCCGAGGTCAGCGTGGTGCTCGGCAATGGCGGGATGTTCGCCACCTCGGGCGTGCTGGTGCTCGCCAGGCGGCCGCGCTAGCCGGCCAAGCCGCGCTATCGGAGCAAACCGCGCAGCGGACCGATCGGCAGCGTCAGGAGGCGGCCGGTGCTGACGGCGCGGTCAGCTCGAGCTGCATGCCGTCCGGGTCTTCGAACGGCAGCACGTCGATGCCGAACGAGGGCAGGGTCGTGATCGCACCGTGCGCCACGCCGTGTTCGTCGAAGAGCCGCAGCGCCTGGTCGAGGTCGTCGCGGCTGGCGACGCTGAAGCTGAGATGGTCAAGGCCCACCCGGTCGGGGTCGAACCGGTCGCCGGACGGCGCCATCGGCCGCAGGCCCATCAGCAGGTTGCCGCGGACCATGACGATGCCGCCGAAGAGGATCTTGAACGCCTCCTCGGCCGCGGGGTCATCGGGCGGCGGGGACTCCACCGCGACCTCGAAGCCGAGCAGACCCGTGTAGAACTCGCGGCTGCGCGCGAGATCGGTCACCGTCAGCCGCAGGTGGTGGATGTCGCCGGTCGGAATCTGACCTGCCATTGCTTACTCCCCCCTCACGGTGGCTCGCAGATTACCACCGGAATGTCGCGCGCGGTGCGGCGCTGGTACTCGCCGTAACCCGGGTAGGCCGCCACGACTCGCGGCCAGAGCGCGGCCTTCTCCTCCGGGGACGCGCGGCGCGCGTGCATCGGCCGGCGGGTCCCGGCAATGGTCAGCTCGATATCCGGATGGGCTTCCAGGTTGCGGAACCAGTCAGGGTCGCGGTCGTCTCCTCCCTTGGAAGCGACGAGCACGATCCGGTCCCCGTCGATGACCGGCGCCGTGAGCATGGTCGACCGCGGGCGGCCGGTCTTGCGGCCCACCGTGTGCAGTTCGATCGTCGGCATGCCGACGACCGAGCCGAGCAGCCAGCCATTGGTCAGGTGCACGACGACCCGGTGGGCCGTGCTCACGACCTTCAGGCCCAGGTCGGTCGCGTACTGCTGCACGTTCATGATGGCGAGCCTAAGCCCGAGCGCCGGTGCGCCCTCCTTTCGCGCGGCCGCGGCCGTCCCCCCTGGCGGAGGCAGGATCGTTCCGATCGTCGGGGCGGAGATTCAGGTCGGGACGGTCCTGATCGAGAACGGCAAGACAGCCGCGGTGGCGACGAGGTGGCCGTTCCCGAAGGCGCTCGCGTGATCGACGCGGCCGGATCATGGGTGCTGCCCGGCTTCATCGAGGCGCACGGCCACGTGGGGGTGAGCGAGGAGGCCGAGGGCTGGGCCGGCCAGGACACTAACGAGATGACCGAGCCGGTCACGGCGCACGTGCGGGCCATCGACGCGATCAACCCGGCGGACATGGGTTTCCGCGACGCGATCAGCGGCGGCGTGCTCGCCGTCAACGTCAACCCGGGATCTGGCAACCCGATCGGCGGGCAGACGGTCGCGCTGAAGTGCTAGGGCCGCACCGTCGACCAGATGGCGCTGCGCCAGCCATCGGGGATGAAGTCGGCGCTCGGCGAGAACCCGACGCGGGTGTACGGCGAGCAGAAGAAGATCCCGAGCACCCGCCTCGGCACGGCCGCGGTCATCCGCGGGGCCTTGGTCGACGCCGCGAACTACCTGCGCGGCTCGAGGCCGAGCAGGCCAAACCGGAGGCCGAGCGCAAGCCGGTCGGCCGCGACCTGAAGCTCGACGCTCTCGGCAGGGTGCTGCGCAAGCAGATCCCGTGGCGTCAGCACTGCCACCGGGCCGACGACATCGCCACCGCGATCAGGATCGCCGACGAGTTCGGGTACGACCTCGTCATCGACCACGGCACCGAGGCGCACCTGCTCGCCGACATCCTCGCCGCGCGCGATATCCCCGTGATCATCGGGCCGCTGCTGACCAGCAGGTCCAAGGTCGAGTTGCGGAACCGGTCGCTGGCCAACCCCGGCAAGCTGGCCAGGGCGGGCGTCACCATCGCGATCTCCACCGACCACCCGGTCGTGCCGGTCAACTTCCTGGTCCACCAGGCCGCGCTCGCCGTCAAGGACGGACTGGACCGGGAGACCGCCCTCCGCGCGCTGACGATCAACCCGGCCAGGATCGCGGGGATCGACGACCGGCTCGGCTCGATCGAGCCGGGCAAGGACGCCGACCTGGTGCTCTGGTCTGGCGATCCGCTCGACATGCTGAGCCGGGCCGAGCAGGTGTTCATCGACGGCGCCGAGATCTACACCTACTCGGGGGGCGAAGCGCACTTCGCCGAGCTCTGACCGGACGGGTCACCGCCGGGCGGGACGGCGCGTCCCGCCCGGCGGCCGGGCGCCTCGGTGTAGATTGGTCGGCAGGTAGAACGCGTTCTAGCGTGGGGTGCGTGCCGGCGGTGCCGAATGACGTGCTGACCGGCGGGACCGCCGGGACCGGCACATTCTGGCGCATCCTGGCGGCAAATACTTTCGGCCATGCAATTGGCCAGCCGGAATCCCGTCCTGCGAGTCGTGCCATTTGGCTGACAAGGGCGAGCCGAGCGGGCACCATTGACGGCAGTGGTTCCGCATTGATTTGGCTGCATTGATTTGGCTGCTGGGCCACCGAAACTTAAGACCGCGCTCGCGCCGCTTAACGGCGAAATGATCGGAGCGCGGCCCGCAAATGTCCGGCGGGTGGGCTTGCCGAGATGGCAGGCTCACCCGTCGGCTGCCAGGCGCGGTCAGAAGATCATGTGATGGATCGGCAGCACGTCAGGGGGTCCTGTCTCAATTCCCGCCTTCTCCAGGATCGGCATGAGTACCTTCCCGAACTCGTTGCACGCCTGCTCCGTCTCCCAGATTTCGAAGACCATCAGATTGTCGGCGGGCCCGAACGAGCAATGCGATATCCGGCCTGCCGGGCGGCCCTCGCCGGCTTCGTCGAGCGCCGCGATGACTTGATCATATTGCGCGGTGGTCAAGGACCCTGGATGGAAATATGCACCGATAGCCATGAACGCTCCTTCACTGCTCACGCCGCCGGCCGCGACCTCGTCGTGGCACGCCATGAATGGCTGACCCATCATGGCACGGCGAATCGGCGCCGGCACCGGAGCCACGGCTACGAGGCGGGGCGGCGAGTGGCTACGAGGCGGGGCCGTCGGCTGGCTTCAGGCCGCCGGCCGGGTAGTACGCCCCGATAATGTCCGCCGCCGTCGGCCTCGGGGGAGTCGCGACGCGGCTGCCGGAGTCCCGGCCGAACTCCTTGAACGCGGACAGTTCGGGCAGCGGGTTCGACCCGTCGGGCGTCTCGGCCGACGACAAGTGCACGAACGAGACGCCGTCGGCGAGGCGGACGACCTTGTACTCGATGTTGTCCGGCCGCTCCGCCCGAAGTTGCTCGAAGACCCCCTCGATCAGCCGCACGTGCTCGGCCATGGCCTCGGGCTTCACCTGGTAGCTGACGACGACGCTGGTGATCACAAGAAACTCCCGGCTCATCGGGTGAGTTGCATGATGCTACCGGCAACCTAGCAGCGGTCGGTAGCATGATGCAATGCAGAGGTCGAACCTCGCCGCGTTGCCGTGCTCGCTGGCCAGGACGCTTCAGGTGGTCGGCGAGTGGTGGACCATGCTCGTGCTGCGGGACATCTGCTTCGGCCTGCACCGGTTCGACGAGATCCACGATCATCTCGGCATCGCGCGGAACATCCTGAAGGCGCGCCTGGACACCCTCGTCAAGCACGGCCTGGCCGAGCGCCGCCGATATCAGCGCCGTCCCGACCGGTACGAGTACCTGGCCACGGACAAGGGCCGTGACCTGGTTCCCGCCTTGCTCGCGCTGGCCGCCTGGGGTGATCGGTGGACCGGCGCCGGCGCCCCTCCCGCCCTGTTCTCGCACGCCGCCTGCGGCCACGACACGGTCGCGACCGTCGTCTGCTCGGCCTGTGCTGCCTCCCTGGCCGCCGGCGAGGTCAGCGTCCGTCCGGGCCCGGGCAGCGCCGACGGCGCGGACTGGCGTGATCGTGGATGATTTTCGACGTATGTGCAGAAAATCATCCACGATCATGAGACACCGGGAGGAGAGCGATGAGCGGAGGCTTCAGCGGTGATTTGTGGGACGGCGTCACCGACATATACGACGCGATCCTGGATCACCCCTTCCTCGCCGGGATGACCGACGGCAGCCTGCCGGCTGGCGCCTTCACGTTCTACGTGATCCAGGACGCCCTGTACCTGCGGCGCTACGCCCAGGCGCTGGCCGCGGTGGCCACCCACGCGCCGGACGCGGCACAGACCGAGATGTTCGCCAGGCACGCCGCTGGCATCGTCGCCGTCGAGATGAGCCTGCACGACACGCTCCTGGCCGAGCTGGACATCGACCCGGGCGCGGTCGACGCCACCGAGGCAGCCCCGACCACGCTGGCCTACACCAGCTACCTGCTCGCCGCCACCCAGGGCGGGTCGTACGCCGAGGGCGTCGGAACTGTACTGCCCTGCTACTGGATCTACGGCGAGGTCGGCAGGCACCTGCTCGGCCGCGGCTCGCCGAATGCCAGATACCAGAAGTGGATAACCACCTACGGCAGCGCGGAGTTCGACGCCGAGGTCCGCGACGTGATCGCGGTCACCGACGGGCTCGGCCCCAAGCTGTCGGCGGCCGAGCGCGAGCGGGTGCACCGGCACTTCCGCGCGACCAGCCGGTACGAGTGGATGTTCTGGGACATGGGTTACCGCCAGGAGACCTGGCCGGTCTGACGGGTTCCCCAGGGCTCGCGGACCCTAGCGTACGGTTAGCGTGATGTGGGTTGCGGCCAGGGCCTTGCTGACCGGGCAGGCGCTCTTGGCCTCCTGCGCGATCCTGGCGAAGTCCTCGGCGCCCACGCCGCTGGCCGACCCGCTGACCGTCAGCGCGATGCCGGTGATCCGGAAACCGCCCGCCGGGTCCGGCCCGAGCGTCACGTCCGCGGCTACCTCTAGCGACTGCCCGCTGCCGCCCGCCGCGCCGAGCAGGGCCGAGAACTGCATCGCGAAGCAGGCGCTGTGCGCGGCGGCGATCAGCTCCTCCGGGCTGGTCGTGCCGCCGGCGTCGTCGGCCGTCCGCTTCGGGAAGTTGACCTCGTAGCTGCCGACCCCTGAACTGGCCAGCGTCACGGTGCCGCTGCCGTCATTGAGGCCGCCGGTCCAGGTCGTGCGGGCGGTACGGGTGGGCATGGCGTCTCCTTTTGCCGGTCTGCCGGTCCTTGGCCGGTCTGCGGGGTCAGCTCCTACCTTGCCACCATGGTCCTAGCCGGGCGCGAGTTTCTTGTGGTCCCAGGAGACGACCCGACTCGGCTCGACGACGTACCCGTACCGCTTGCCCGCCGCGTGCTCGACATAGCGGTCCAGCGCTCCCTGATCGGCGCCGGCCGGCCCGCCACCGACCACGGCGGTGATCTTCCTGCCGATCTCGGCGATCGCCGTCGGGTCGTCGATCCGCCTCGCGGTTCCCTGGACCAGCACGCCCCGCAGGTCGAAGTACCCCTCGCCGTTCTCGACCAGGCAGGAGATCCGCCGGTCCCGCTCGAGGTTGAGCGCCTTCTGCGACCTGCGGTAGGTCCAGAACGTGATCTGGCCGCGGGTCAGCACGTAGTACATCGTGACCAGGTGCGGGAAACCGTCGCGGCCGTTGGTGGCCACCTGCACCTTGCGGCCCGCGGCGAGAAACTCCAATGTCTCGTCCGGCGTCATCGCGACCTGGTCGCGCTGCTTCATCGCCCGCCGCCGAACCCGATGGTCTCCTCGGCCAGCGTCAGCATGTCTTCGCATGCGAACCCTGCCGCCCCGGCGGCCCCGGCGGCTCGTGCGGCTCGTGCGGCTCGTGCGGCTCGTGCGGCTCCTGCGGCCCCGGCCCCGGCAGCCGTGCCCGGGCCCGCGAACGCCGGGCCGAGTGCGGCCGCGACCGAGTCGAGCGTCCAACGGCCGGACCGCGGCACCTCCCGCTCGCGCCCTGCCTCGCCCCGCGCCCTCGACCCGCGCCCGCGCGCTCCTCGCGTCCTCGACCCCGCACCCGCCCGCGCCTCGCGCCCCACCGCCCCGCGCTCCGCGGGTCGCACGCGCCTTGCGGATGGCCGCCCACCGCTCTCCGCGGGTCGCACGCGCCTTGCGGATGGCCGCCCACCGCGCTCCGCTGGTCGCACGCGCCTTGCGGACGGACGGCTCGGCCTCCGAGGATCGGGCAACGAGTTCATAAACCGGCATAACGGCTCTAGCTGGGTGCTGACCGCGCGCGCCGAGAGCGTGCCGACCTGTCATATCACTAGCTATGGCTCCGCAAAACGGGGAAAACCGGACAGTCAAATGACTCCAGGTAATGATAAGAACTTTTGGCCGAAGCTAGCGGAGGCTAGAGGGTCGCGCATGTGATCACGCTGACCCGTTGAGTCCCTCTTGTCCGATTCGTACTCGGCCTGCCTGAACGAAGGTCCCGTGCTGGGCGGTCAGCGCGGGCGGGCGGGGAAGCGGCGAGGGGGGAGTTAGCTGCCGGGGTAGGTGCCGAAACTCCAGCTGACCGACCACGGGTCCGCGACCGTGAACGTCCGGCTGCCGTAGCTGGTGTCCTCGATCTCCCTGGTGATCTCCAGGCCGGCCGCCTTCGCCCGCGCATACAGGCTGTCAGGGTCGGCCGAGACGACATACAGCCAGTTCGGCACGGGGCCGGGGGCGTCGGCGATGATGATGCCGCCGCTTCCGTGCGGCCAGCGCAACTCGATCTCGAGGTAACTGCCTGGTTCCTCCCCGGGGATCAGGGCGGTCGGCTCGAATCCGAATACGGACACCAGGAAGTCGATGGCCGCCTGCGGGTCCGGATACCGGACGGTGGGCCAGATCGTCGGCGGCCGGTCGGGCGAGCTGGGCGTGACCGCTTGCGTGACGGGGGCGGCGGCGGCATTGTCGCGGGCAGAGTTCGTCATCCCTGTAGCCTGGGGCCAAGACGGGTGCGCTGGCTTGGAGAAAACGGAACGCAGGCCAGTGCCTGGTGCCCAGACGCCTGGCCGGGAGGGTGTGCCTGTGGCCGCAACGCCAACCGCGCGCGATCCTGACGCTCGCGCGGGTCCGGTCAGCGAGTCGGTCGCCGCCAGGCCTGTCGCGGAGCTGCGCCCGTACATCGTGCGCTACTCCGGTTTCCGGCAGGCCGGCGTGCCGCCGGCCAGGCACGCGGGTCTGCCGTCGCCGTACCTGACCCTGATCTTCACCCTCGACCAGCCGCTGACCGTGGCAGCACACCCGGATCCGGGGCAGCCGGGCGGTGAGTACGTGACGCTGGCCGGGGGACTGCACCATGCGCCGGCCCTGATCACGCACGAGGGCTACCAGTCCGGCATCCAGCTCGCGCTGAGCCCGCTCGGCGCGCGGGCGTTCCTCGGCATCCCGGCTGGCGAGCTGGCGAGCATCGACGTCGACGCCCGCGACGTCTGCGGCCACGTGGCGACCGAGATCCAGCAGCGCGTCCAGGCCGCGGCGAGCTGGCCGGACCGGACCGCGGTGCTCGACGAGGTCCTGTCGCGCAGGTTGCGCGCGTACCGGCGGGACGGCGGTGCCGACGTCAGCGCCGAGGTCGGGTTTGCCTGGCGGCGGCTGCTGGCGAGCGGGGGGACCATCGGCGTCGCCGCGCTGGCCGGCGAGACCGGCTGGAGCGGGCGGCACCTGCGCGCCAGATTTGCCGCCGAGATCGGGCTGACGCCGAAGACGGCGGCACGGGTGGTGCGGTTCTACCGGGCCAGGCGGCTGCTGCGGCGCCGGGCCGGGGCGGGCGCACGGCTTGACCTGGCCACGCTTGCCGTGCACTGCGGCTACTACGACCAAGCGCACCTGGACGCCGAGTTCCGCGCGTTGGCCGGCGCGCCACCTACCACCTGGCTCGCGCGCGAGTTCCGAAATCTCCAAGCCGGCCGAAATCTCCAAGCCGACGCTGAGGCGGCCCAAGGCTGAGCTGATGACGCACAACGCCGGGCGGTGCGGTCATGCTCGGGTCGGTGCAGGACGCCGGGACCGACCACTGGCCGGTGTCGCCGGGCAGCTTCGGCGCCTACGTGCTCACGACGACCCCGGCGGCCTGTACGCCCGTGCCACGAAGCCCGGGGCCGAGGTCCTGATGGACCTGCACGAGACCGACTACGGTTCCCGGGACTTCGCCGTCCGCGACCCCGAGGGCAACCGCTGGTCGTTCGGCACCTACCGCGGCGAGCCCGGCCAGACTCCCTGACGCGCTGGCCACCGGATGGATCCGGGGATCGATCCGGCTTGGCCGGATGAAACCCGGGACCGATCTGGCTCATCCCAGCCGAGCCCGGCCAGACTCCCTGACGTGCTGGCCACCGGATGGATCCGGGGATCGATCCGGCTTGGCCGGATGAAACCCCGGATCGATCCGGCTCATCCCGGCCGAGCGGGGCGGCCGGCCGAGCGGGGCGGCCGGCGGAGCTGATCCAGCCGGGCGGAGCGGGGCGGCCGGCGGAGCTGATCCACCCGGGCCGAGCGAGCGGCGCTCGCCGGCGCATGACGACTTCCCCTCGGCTGCCCCGCCCTGACGTGCGGCGGAGGCAGCCATTTCTGGCTGCCCCTTGACGATTTTGTTTGGAAAGTATACGAACTAATCAAACCTATACGGAGGCAGAAGCGAAGCGCCGTCCATTATCGGACAGCGGGGGTGGCCGATCGTGACGGGTAGCGGAGAGGTCGCCAGCGATGAGGAAGGCCGTTCACCGTAGTTCCGCGTTCTGGATAACAGCCGTTCTCGGCGTCGCGTCGCTCGCCGCCTCGTCGAGTGCCTACGCCGCCGCCGGGCCGCACGCCCCTCTCGCCGCTTCGGCGGCCGCCGGCGGCGCGCCCCTCGCGCCCCGCCAGTCAGGCGCGGTGACGGCGCTCGCTTTCCCGTCCGACACCGGGGCCAGCGACATCACGAACCTGGGCGCGGGCGGGTGGAAGGTGCAGAGCAGCGCCACGGCCACCCAGACGGGCGCGCAGATCTCGACCCCGGGCTTCAACACCTCGAGCTGGCTGCCGGTGGCCAACGACGACGCGGGAGCGCCAGGCACCGAGGTCGAGGCGCTGGCCCAGAACGGGCTCTGCCCCGGCGACACCGCGCTGCAGCCGGTGAACCAGGGCACCAGCGGCCCGAGCAGCGTGTTCTTCGCCAACAACATGCAACTCTGCTACGGCTTCATGAGCAAGATCGGCTCCGACACGCTCAGCACCTTTGACGTGCCGTGGTGGTGGCGCACGGACTTCACCCCGAACCTGGTCTCCGGCCAGGTCGCGAGCCTGATCGTGAACGGGGTCGTGGGGTCGGCGAACGTCTGGGTCAACGGCACCGAGGTCGCCACCTCGGCGACCGTGACCGGCGCCTACACCAGGTTCAGCTTCAACGTCGCGAACCTGCTCGTGCCGGGAACCAACTCGCTGGCCATCGAGGTCAACCCCAACAACCCGACCTCGATGTTCACGCTCGACAACGTGGACTGGACCCAGATACCGCCGGACAACAACACCGGCATCCAGTTCCCGGTGCAGCTTCAGGCCGACGGCGCGCTCGCGGTCGGCAACTCGCACGTGAACCAGAACGACGCCGCCGACCTGTCCAGCGCGGCGCTGACGGTCAAGACCGACGTCACCAACTCGACCGCCAGCGCCCAGACCGGCACGGTCGCGGCGACGATCACCCCGCCGGGCGGCGGCACGCCGATCACGGTGAGCCAGGGCGTGACCGTGGCGGCGAACAGCACCCAGACGGTCTCGTTCACGCCGTCCGCGTTCGCGAGCCTGACGATCAGCAACCCGCAGGTCTGGTGGCCGTACCAGCTCGGCGCGCAGCCGCTGTACACGCTCGGCGTCTCGGTCGCGCAGGGCGGCGTCACGCTGAGCTCGACCAGCGAGACGTTCGGCATCAGGACCGTCACCTCGTACCTGACCGGGTCGAACGCGATCGAGCCGAGCGGCACCCGGGCGTTCAAGATCAACGGCGTGCCGATCGTGATCAGGGGCGGCGGGTTCGACCCGAACCTGTTCCTGCACTACTCGGCGCCCGACATCGCCAAGCAGATCGCGCTGATGAAGAGCATGGGCCTGAACGCGATCAGGCTCGAGGGCCACATCATGCCGGCCGACTTCTTCGAGCAGATGGACGCGGCCGGCATCCTGGTCAACGGCGGCTTCCAGTGCTGCGACGCCTGGGAGGTCGGCGGCACGCTGACCCAGGCGCAACTCAACGTGCTGCAGAACTCGGCCCAAACCATCGGCACGAACCTGCGCAACCACCCGAGCGTGTTCAGCTTCCAGTGGTCCGACAACCAGCCGACCAGCCAGCAGGAGCAGGTGTCGATCGCCGGGTTCCAGGCCGCGGACTTCTACCCGCAGACGCCGCTGATCGCCTCGGCCGAGTACAAGTCCACGGCCACGCTCGGCCCGGCGGGGGAGAAGGAGGGCCCGTACGACTGGGTGCCGCCGGACTACTGGTACGACACGACGCACCTGGGCACCGACTCGACCGTGACCAACGCGGGCGCGGCGTGGGGGTATGACAGCGAGGAGAGCGCCGGCGACACCGTCCCGACCCTGGACTCGCTCAACCGGTTCATGTCGGCCAGCGACCTGGCCAACCTGTGGCAGAGCCCCAAGTTCAACCAGTTCCACCTGAACTATGAGCCGCGCTGCAAGTCCGGTTACTCGTTCGGCACGTTGTGCCACTTCGACACCGCGCTGAGCAGCAGGTACGGCGCCTGGTCAAGCCTGGCGCAGTACGTGCAGGAGGCGCAGGTCCAGGACTACGAGAACGTCAGGGCGCAGTTCGAGGCGTTCATCGACCACGCGAACAACACGCCACTGCCGTCCACCGGCACGATCTACTGGCAGGTGAACAAGGGCTGGCCGAGCCTGCTCTGGCAGCTCTACAACAGCGACGGCGACCAGGCGGGCAGCTACTTCGGCGCGCAGGAGGCCAACCGGTCGCTGCACGCTCTGTACGCGCTTGACAACGGCACCGTCACGCTCGACAACCTCTCCAACACGACCCAGTCCGGCGTGTCGGTCGAGGCGAAGGTCTACAACCTGGCCGGGACGCTGCTCGATGACCAGACCGCCAGCAACCTCAGCCTGGTTAGCCAGCAGGTCAAGACCGGCGTGCTGACCCCGAAGGTGCCGACCGGCAGCCCGGTCCAGGTCTACTTCGTCGACCTGGCGCTCAGGCAGAACGGGAACCTCGTCGACCGGAACGTCTACTGGCTGTCCACCCAGACCGACGTGGTGAACTGGTCGAAGACGCTGGGCCAGCCGCAGGGCACGATCTCGACCTATGCGAACCTGACCTCGCTGCAGACGCTGCCGGCCTCCGCGGTCACCGTCACCGCGGCGACCGCGCACCAGGCCGGGCCGGGCGGGGATCTCACGACGACCGTGACTGTCACCAACACCTCGGCGTCCACGGTCGCGTTCCTGCTGCGCGCCGACGTCCGCCGCGGGACCGCCGGCGGCCAGGAGTTGGCCGGCGACAACGAGCTGCAGTCCTCGATCTGGGCCGGCAATGACATCACTCTGTTCCCCGGTGAGTCGCAGACCCTGACCGTGAGCTACCAGACCGCCGACCTGCAAGGCAGCACCCCGGTGATCAGCGTCTCCGGATGGAACGTGCCGAAGACGGATATCGTCGCCCCCGTTCCCTGACCGCCATTTTTCGCCTAACACAAT